>Ga0233429_1000261_pt1 | contig 100089 bp, 127 predicted proteins | sample SI_118_April2016_3_FD_179879 | JGI IMG/M metagenome (GOLD analysis project Ga0233429, IMG submission 179879) | Seawater microbial communities from Saanich Inlet, British Columbia, Canada - SI_118_April2016_135_MG | ecosystem: Environmental > Aquatic > Marine > Inlet | place: Canada: British...
TATGACTCTGTAAATTGGCCATTATTTGTTAATTCGAAATCAAATTTATCTGATTCACATGGACATGTATGTTTCTCTTGATCTAAAGCTTCAATAAAATATTCATAACAGTCCTTTACTATAACATTATGATTTAACTCTTTTGAATCTCCATCTGTTGTTGCAATCATATCTAAAGAATAGGTTCCTATGTTTGTAGATGAGTACGGAGAAATATAAGTAAAAATTGTTCTTATCTGTTCAGGATATAGTGTAAATCCCATTGGAACTGCAGTTGAAAATGCTGAAGCTGTTCCAGATGTGGAAATTGTAAAAGACAATGAATCCATTCCTGTGTTTTGAATTATATCTGTAAATAATCCCGTGGATCCAGGACATATCTCGCTAGGAGATGATTCTGTGTAAAGTTCGAAATCTGCCATTGCAAAAGGCAAAGCTAATAGCATTAATACCAAAAATATTATTTTTTTATTACTACTCATTGTAGGAACCCCCTTTTTGTTACTAAAATGAGATACGAGATTTACTTATAAATAAAATTGTATTATAACTGTTGTAATGGAGTAAATGTTTTTTATAAAGAGTTTATAAGTAGTTTAAAAAAGAAAAAAAGAAAAAATTTAGTAATAAGTTTCGCCTTCATCCATTAAAGGTTCTTCAAAGTCGTCTGACTTTCCAATTTTCTTTGCTGCTAAAATTATTCCTAAGATTATTAGGATAACTAGTAATACAGCAAATCCAATTTGTAAACCTTCTTTAACATCTGAAGTTGAACTTTGCGCACCGTTTATATTTGCGTTTAGGTCGAATTCTTTAACTACTGTTGATCCAGCCATTACTTTAACTGTAAATGGATAACTTCCTGCAGTTGCATCTTCATTAGCTGTAACGAAAATGTACGCTTGGTCATCATTCACATCAACTCTAGCTGTACCCCAAGCACTAACTCCTTCAACTCTCACATCGTAATTGTTTGGTTCTGAAAACATAATTGTGTAAACAGCACCATTACCTTGTGCAAAGTTTTGAGATTCAGTGTTTATGCTTATGAAAGCATCTGTTGGTGCAACTCCCTCTCCAACAACTAAACTATATCGTTGTTCTTGAGATTCGTCACCATCATCGTAGTTAACAGTTACGATAACATCGTATACTCCTGAAACAGTTGTTGCAGGAATTGTTACGAATAGGTCTTTGTATAACTTATATTCCCATTCATTATCGTCTCCGTCCTCGTTTTCATCTATAAACAATTCTGTGTACAAATCAAACTTTTGTGATCTTTGATATAAACCTAATTCTGGAATTGTTAAAGTAACTTTAACGTCTTCCTCAAATTCATGACCTACGTTTTTAACTCCGACATTAGCCAAAAATGTTTGACCTGCCTTAACTTCTAGACCATATGGAAAGTTTACATCATAAATCTCAACAAAGTGCTTTTGATTTACAACTTTTAATACAATATCGTTTAGGTACTCTTTGTTTCCGTTTTCATCTTCCATTTCAATATTTAATACATAATCATCTGCATCCATATCTTCTGGTAGATTAAACGTAAATGAAACTGATCTTTCCCAACCTTCTTCTACAGTAAAAAAGTTTGTCTTATATTCTTCGTCATCCAATTCAGCATTGATTCTGACATCATTGTACTCAGTAGCATTATCTACTGCATTCCAATATACTTTAACATGAACTTTTTCACCAGCAAAGAAAGGTCCGATAGGTTGTCCATCTAAATCTTCTGCGTGATCTATTTCATTTACATCAACTCTGTAAATATCTATGTAGTCTAAATCATCAGTAGAAGCTTTAACAACACTAGTTGATACTACCGCTACTATTAACAGTAACAAAACTGCTAGCAATTTAAAATTTTTATTCATTCTTTAACCCTCCTTGGTGATTATTATTGTTGTTATTGTGGAGTTGTGAAAGCCTTATAAAGCTTACGGTGATAAACTCCTGCCCTTTAAACGGCAAAATATGGGTGTTTGGAGGGTTTATAAGCATTATGAAAGATTAAAATTCGTTAAAAATAACCTAAAATTTTGTACCAAAAATTATATAAATAAGTAGAACTTAGTTTTAATAAGGTGAACTTATTATGGTTAAAGCTTTAATAGACATAAGTGAAGATGCTAATAGAATTTTGAATATTGTTAAAGCAAAATTTAACTTAAAAGACAAAAGTAAAGCTATAGAACTTATTGTAAGAAGATATGAAGAAAAGTTTTTAGATCCTGGGTTAAGAACTGAGCAATATAGAAAGGCTATGGCAGCTAAATCCTCTGGAGCTAATGTAAAAAAAGTTAAGAAGAGATGATTTTATCCCATTTTTAGAACTTCATTAATTTCTTCACTAGAAATAGAACACCCTTTTAATTTCAATGCCCACAATGTTCCTTCTAATAGTTCTTTTTTTAATGTTTTATCTAAAACTTTGTTTGCTGTTATATATTTATTAAGTAAATCTAATTTATAGGCTGCATAAGCTAATTCGGTTGACCTTATTATTTTAATATATTTAGTCATTTCTTTAAATTTGGCAACGTTCTGTTTATTTATCTCCATCTTTGTGTGCAATCTAGATTCTAAGACTTTTTGTAACTTTTCTGGGTTTTCTATTAATAATCTTAGAGTACGCTCATCGATTACCATTGCCGCGGCTTTATTCTCAAGAACTATCATTAAGGTTTCAATTTCTGCCCTATCTACTATTTTAACTGGATGATTTCTTGTATTGAAGCATGAATTTGCTAAATTTAGTAATTCGTCTGTTTTTTTAGAAGAGTATATATTTTTGGCCATTGAAAAAACCCCTTCTCTTAGATAGTCTTGTATAATTAGCCCTTCAAGCTTAAATTTCTTCGTTTTTAATGGGTGATCTATTATTTCTCCTTTCACTGCTTCCGATATCAGAAAATCTCCTCTGAATTGTTTTTTTAGTGGAGGAAGTATCCAAAGCAAGTTATTTGTTACTAGACTTATTATTGATCCCGTATCAAATACTAGTGCTCTCATTTTATGTTGAATATCTCCTTTGTAATTTTTATTCTTTCTTCAATTGTTTTAGATATAGATAATTTATATTCTGATTCTCTTGTGTGTCCTAAATATGGTTGAAGCTCCCATCTTGATATACCCAATAACTCTGCTGCCTTTCCAGCAGACACGCCATGTCTATATATTCCATAGGCTTTTTTAACTTTTGAGGATTCTACTGCTTCTTGTATAAATCTTCCAGTGTCCTTATCTAATTTTTTGAGTAAGAATATTATTTTTTTTAACGATTTCGAGAATTCGTGGAAATTTTCTTTTTTTAGAGCTTTTTTTGCTTTGATTAGTTCTGAAGTGATTATTTTTTGTTTTTTTGTTATGTTTGATCCTTCATCATATTTGCTTTTTTCTAATATTTTTAAGATTGTAAAAACCACAACAGAAATTGAAATTGAATATTTATCTTGATAAATTGAAGAATTATGAACTGTTTTATTTGATTGGTCTCTTAATTTGGCTAAGTTTTGTTTTTTTATAGCTACAATTGTTTTCTGAAGAACACTTATTATATCTCTCTTTATGTTTTCTTGCATATGATTAATTAATATTATAATTATATAAAGGTATTGTTAGAAAACTTTATAATCTGTACTTCACTCCTCCACGTATGGTGGATGAAGTTAGATTAGAAAAGGCCATAATGAAATCTTGGTGTAGTGAAACTAGTTTAGATTCTGAGAATTGGAGCGAAAAAAATCCTGCTTGTGGGCAATGTGCTATTACTGCCTTGGTACTTAATGATTATCTTGGCGGAAAAATAATTCAATCAGATGCAATACTTCTAGATGGAAGAACAGAATCTCATTATTTCAACAGTATTGGTGGAGAACAAATAGATATAACTAGAAGGCAATTTCCAGAAGGAACCCTTATTCCAACAGGAATGCCTAAGAAAAAAGGATTTGATTCTACCAGGGAATATGTTTTGTCCTCCAAAAAAACGAGAGATAGGTATGAAATTTTAAAAGCAATGGTTGAAGTATCTCTATCTTAATTGAATTTATTAGAATGAGAAGTTTTTTAAGTTGTTCAAGATTCCTTTTTTTATGAAAATTATAAGATTAGTTGAGTTGATTGAGGAAGGCATTACTAATCATGATCTGGTTTTTGGTGTTTTAGGTGAGAGAAATATAATACCAACTGCACATGAAAATGGTAATGTTCAAGTATATGATTCAAATAGTGAGAGTTTTGAAAAAATGTATGGGGTGGTTTTTGGAAAAGAAATTTCTGATAATGGTGGTCAAATGATGTTTGTACATGAAAAAAAAGGCAGATATAGAAACACTTTTGATATGTACAGATGTGATATCATTGGCAATATTTAATCCTTAGAATGCGCTTTAAATGTAGAAGCTAAATCTATTATATATTTTCCTTCTTCTAACTTATATATAAGTGGTTTTCCTTTGAATAATTCAACAATATCTATTTCATATTTTCCAGGTTTTAAGATATTTATGGATTCTATGTCAAGAATAACTGGTTTATCTTTATCAAGTTTAGATTGAACTATGTCTACAACATCTTCTTCGATTTGAGCCCTATCCTCTTTTTCTAATTTTGGAAACTCTTTTTTCTTTGCAAATGCTTTATCAGAAATAAAGAAAAAGAATCTTCCTCCACAATCTCCACAACCTTTTAAAATCTCATCTGAGGCTTCCTTGTACAGTTTTCCGCATCTGACACACTGGTGTGGCATTTATTTTTTCCTCTTTGTTTGGTGTAAAAGAAGGTCTATCTTTGTAGGGTTTTTTCTAATCTCTCTTACAATACTTGCTGGCCCAATTATAGTTAAAAAATCTCTTTTACCGATTGTTAAATTATATAAGTTATTTTTTAATTTTGTAGTTATCTTTTCTTTTTCTTTACCATTTCCATTATTTGGAGCGATCGTACAAAATGAAATTCCTGCAAATTCTTTTGTTATTTGGGACATTGTCTCCTCTATTAGTCTCGCTTCTTCATTCGGTTTTAATTTACCCTGCATTAAAAGTATTTTTTGTTGCTTTGTTACTCTTAGAATTTTTTTTAGCTTTTCATCTGTTGTTAAGCTTGAATGTTCTCTATATGGCATATATTGGAAGGATATCATCTTTTAACTAATTCAAAAACCTCCTTATAAAACTTTTCAATATTTTTTCCTTTCTGAGCAGAAATTCCAATTACTTTATATTGTGGAAACGCAGATTCAACCTTTTTTATATTTGATCTTCTTAAATCTACTTTGTTAGCCACTATTAACACCGGTATATCTCTTGCTGCTAAATTTCCTATTATTGTTAAATTAACTTGTGAATATGGATTTTCAGTTGAATCTAAAACCACTATTACTACATCAACGTTATCTAGCCATCTTATTGATTCTATAACTCCTTTTGTTGCTTCTTTTGCTCTTTTTCTAGCTTGAGTTTTTGAAATTTTGTGTCTTAGAAAATCTTCATAATCTATTTTTGTAGCAATTCCTGGTGTGTCTATTAAATTAAACTCTAACTCTTTGTCACCCGATTTTATAACTATTTTTTCTTTTACTTTTATTTCTCTTGTTTCATGAGGAATTTTAGAAACGGTTCCCATATCTTCACCCAACCAATCTTGACATATTTTATTGGCTAAAGTGGTTTTTCCAGCATTTGGAGGACCATAAAAACCCAATTTTATTGTTTTCTTCTTCTTAAATAATTTTTTGACAAATCTATTAAGAAATGACTTTAGTTTTTTTATCATCAATATAAACCCCTTTTTTGTAATAAAGATAATGACCTTATCAAACTTATAAAGATTTCTAAAGTTTAGATTATAATAAAAGATTTTTGATAAACCAATTAAAAACTTTTAAAAACTTAAAAAATAAAGAATGATTATGATAGAATATGCTGAGATGATTAGATTATTTTTATTTTCCTTATTAGTAGGTATTTTTATTGGATTTGAAAGAGAATATGCCAAGAAAAAATTTGAGAGACATACAATTGGAGGTGTTAGAACTTTTATTTTAATTTCTATCTTTGGTGGATTATCTGGGTATCTTAGTATTTATTTTGATAATTTATGGATTTTTATAATCCCTTTTATTATTTTGTCTGTTTTGATATTAATTAGTTATTATTATATGGCAAGGGGTACAAAAGATCTACATACTACGACCGGAATTTGTGCGTTTCTTGTTTTTATTTTATCTTCTATTGTATTTTATGGATTTGAAAAATTTGCAGTTGCTTTAAGTATATTAATTGCTGCATTGTTGAGTTCTAGACACTATTTACACAAATTTATAAGGAAAATTAACAAAAAAGAACTGCAGGACATATTGAAGTTTGCTATTATCACCTTGGTGATTCTTCCTTTTTTGCCAAACAAAGCCTATGGCCCATTAGAAGTCTTAAATCCTTATCACATTTGGCTCATGGTTGTTTTTGTATCTGCTATTTCATTTTTTGGTTATGTATTGGTCAAACTTTTTGGATCAAGAAAAGGAATAAGTCTTACGGGTATTGTTGGAGGACTAGTTTCAAGCACTGCGGTTACTATGGCTTTTTCTAATAAAAGTAAAAAAGAAAATAAATCATTGACTGATTCTTTTGCTTTAGCCATTATTATTGCTTCTACAATTATGTTTTTGAGAATTATGTTTGAGATACTTATTATTAATAAATCTCTATTAAATACCTTAATTGTTCCATTGGGTTTAATGAGTTTAGTTGGGTTTTTATTTAGCTATTATTATTTTAAGGTTAAGAAAAAAGAGAAAAGACATGCTTTGGAATTGAAAAGTCCTTTTACTTTAGGTCCTGCTTTAAAGTTTGGTGCATTTTTTGCTTTGATATTATTATTGAGTAAAGCAGCACAAATTTACTTAGGGACAAAGGGAATTTATCTTACTAGTATTTTTTCTGGGTTAGCTGATGTAGATGCAATTACTTTAAGTATGGCAAGATTGGCTGCAAATGGAACGGTAACTGAGAAGGTTGCTTCTAGTGCTATCACCATGGCTGCAATGAGTAATACCTTAGTTAAAGGAGGTATTGTTTATTTCTTGGGAAGTAAAGAGTTAAAGAAAAAAATTAGTGTTGCTTTTGGAGTTATTTTATTAGTTGGTTTATCTAGTATTTTATTCTTGTAGTTTTTTCCAGATGAATAACCTGAAGATGGCCGATTCTCCGTCTTCTTGTATAATCATTGAATCTGCATAAACTGTTATTTCCTCCGTATCTTCTGGAAGATCTGATACTATTGGACAACTTGGTGGGTCATTGAGACATACTTCAAATTCATATTCCATTGTTTGTGAAGGGATGAGCGATACCATTTCATCCCCTAAACATTGCTGACCATACGAGTCATATTCTATGATACATTGCCTTAATTCTAAATCTGTTCCTATTTTTGAGAATACTGTTTCTTGTATTGCTTTTACATCCATTGGAACTCCTTGGTCTTGTGGTGCTTGATTGAAAACTAAAGCGGAAACCATAAATATTAGAAATATGATTATTGCAATTACGGCTTCAAGTGTTTTTAGGAAACCTCTTTTGTTCACCATGTTCTTACCACCACCATTACTGGGGCCCTTTGTGTACTTGGGTAAATCACCCAGTCCGACCACATTAGTACTTTTACTTCATCTTTGTCCGTTGGTTCTTTTTTCATATACTCTCTTTGAGGATTATCGGGCGGAGAACTATCATTAAATATCTGGATATTAAAATCTTTTTCTTTAGGATATTTAAACAGTTCTTGTATATCCAAGTATTCCACTGTATCGTTTAGCCATCTTCCCAATTCTTCATCATCTAATCCAATTAGTTCTTCTGTTATCCCATAGGTTGTCCTATGGTCATATTCGAATGGTTCTGCTGCATCTAACTGGAGATAGCTAAAAAACTCTTTATCTGAATAATATATATTCCCCCCACCAACAATATTCACCTCTGTTAACCCAAAATCTGCAGGCTGTGCGATAAATTTTATTTTTTCTGTATCTGGGAAATATTCCCTACGAATCACTAACTCTCCAGTTTGGTTAGTTATCGCAAATTGTTTATTGCTTGTTATCTCATGTAACTCAAGGGGTAAATTATCTAAGATTATCATTAAATTTGTGAAAAGCGGGCCATTATCGATTACTGGTTGGGTGATTACCATGTAGAAGGGTATTCTTTTTATTGTGATGGAGGTACTTTCTTTCAACCCCTCCTTAACAATCTTCCCCAGATATTCATCTGAATAATCTTGTTTAAATGCTGGACCCATTATTACAAAAATTGAGATTATATATATTATAAAAATTCCTACACTAATTGTCCAGTCTACATATGATAGCCCTCTTTTCATTATTAAAATACCCCTACTGCTATTGTGAATATCATATATCCTAGTAATGCGAGTATAAAAGAGTGACGAACTCCCGCCTTTATATTCCCCTCCGAAAACTTTCCTATCATTAAACCAGTAAAAAATCCCTGAATTAATATTAATGAAATAAATAAGGTTTCAAAATCTACAGCTATTCCTTTTACTGTTTCCGCTTCATTTAGACTAGAAATATCGCCAGTGAAAGTTATTCCTGTTAAAACATCTCCACTTACGTCACTTAATTTTGGAAGTAAAAATATTTGTAACACTATCATTATCCCAATGAAGATGAAGAACACTAAGTATCCTTGAATTAAATGTGTAAAGGCATTTGCTCTACGCTCATCTTTTATCTTCTTTATTTGAACTACCGAGGTTGTTACTCCCTCCATGACATCTTCTATATTTCCTCCAGACTTTTCTGCTTCTACTATTATCGCTACAGATCTTCTTATTATATCATTTTTTGTTGATTTAGCAAATTTGGATAATGCTTCATTAAATGGAATTCCCCACTCTATCTGATGTGAAAGTTTTTTTATGTATGGAGATAAGCTTGCGTAGTTTGCTTCTGCTGCTTCTTTAATTGCTTTTGGCATTGGTGTTCCGGATCTTACATTCCCGGTTAAAGATCTTACAAACTCTAAAAACTTTTCTTCTATTTCTCTTTGTTTAGAATTATTTCTTAGAAGATCAATCCAAAATGGGAATAACATTGTTGCTACTCCCAAAGCCAATAACGGTTTTAAAAAATCAGAACTTTTTGGAGCAAGAATTAACAACGATAAAAGAATTACAATTATTCCTGACCCCAATCCTAAATAATGCCTAATTGTTAATCTATCCATAATCATTTTCCCGATTTTGACGTCTCCAAAAATAATATAAATATTATATTAAGTACAGGTAATGCAACAAATACTGCCAACTGTGAAATTGTTGAAATTGGAAATCCTCCTAGCTCTGGAGAAATTTTTTCTAAAATTGCTAATAAAACTACAAATAATAATGGTGCGGCAATTAGTATTCCAGTATATATTTCTGAATAAGTGGCTATTACTTCTAAATATTTTTCTTGTTCTAATCTGTATTTAGATAAGTGATCATCAACTTTTCCTTTCAGATATTGTTGAATTCCTCCTCCGGTTTCTATTGTAGTTGCCATCCCGTGCAAAAACTCTTTAAATTCTGCTGAAGGAGTAGTTGCTGCTACTGCTTTAAGTGAAGTTGTTAAGTTGTATCCAAAAATTGTTATGTAATTTATTATTCTTTCAAACTCCGGTTTTAGATATTTATATTCATCAGAATCTAAAAGCAGCCTAAAAATCTTTATTGGTTGTGTTCCTGAACTGGCTACTGCAGACATGTGAATCATAGCAAAAACCAATTCATTTTTTATTAGCTTTTCTCTATTTGATTTTTCATATGCTGGATATTTATAGGATATAAGGAGTGTTAAAAGTGCTCCTCCTACTCCCGATAACAAGGCTATGGATATTTTTAATGTAAAAATGAAAATTAATGCTGTTATTATTGGGAAGGATATAACTGTTGAAAATAAAATTATGCTTAGGTAGGTTCTAGACAAAATTTTTATATTTGCTAAAGTTATTTCTTGAGACAGTTTATCAAACTGATCTGGATATTTTTTAGCTAATTTGAAACTTAAATCTTCCATAAAAAAATTTGATAATTTTGAATAAAAATTTGTTTTGTATATACTAAATTCCTTCTTTTTTTCTTTTAACTTTTGCGTTTTTGCAAATTTCTTAATTTCATCACTTGTAACTCTTACTTTTATTTGCTTTTCAGTGTGTTGTAAACTTGATTCTTTTAATTCTTCTGTATACTCCGTAATTGCTTTTCTTATCTCTTCTAACTTCTCTGTTAAATCTGAAGAATGATGATATTTTTTTCTAGATCTATATGGAAATTTTTCTGACTTTTCAAGTTTAATTGCCTCATTTGCAAGTTCAACTAAATATTGGGAAAGCTTCAAAAGTTTTTTTGACATTTTACTTTATATTTTTCTCAATATTCATTAAAAGAGATTCAATATAAACCTCCATTTTTTTCTTTTGAACTTTAGATTTTTTATCTTTTAATAGACTTAAATATTTCTGAGTTACCTCTTCTAGTAGATCCGAATTTCTTTTTACAATTTTAAGATTCATTTTTATACACCATATGTTCTTGTTGTGCCGTCTGGATCTTTGTAATAATCATTAATTACTTGTTGCACATCATGGAAACCAAATATTTTTCTTGAGTATAGTCCATGTATCAATTTGGATCTTCTAATAAACTCAGCTTGTAACTGTTCTGCTGGCACTCCACTATGCTTTGTTATCTTTTGAAAAACATGACTTGCAGAAACGTAATTATATCCATCGGTGGTTGGATCCCAAACAAATGGTTTATTTGTTTTAAATGTTGCATCTTCTTTTACTGATAAAACTTCTACAACTTCTCTTAGTCTTCTAACTGATTTGCCTTTTAACTTTACATTTGACATTACTAGAACTACGTCCATTGTTTCTACTAAAGATGAAGATAAATTTATTGGCGGTGTTTTCAATCTTTTTATCATTGTATCAACTGAATCTGCGTGCATAGTTCCAAAAGAAGGATGGCCTGACGCCATTCCTTGGAAAAGAACATATGCTTCTTCGCCCCTTATTTCTCCAATAATAACATAATCTGGATTCTGTCTGAATGATTCTTTTAATAAGTTAAATAATGTAACCTCTCCATATTTTTGTCCTACTAAATTAGATAAACCAACTCCTCCCCTTGCTACAGAAGGTAACCAATTGTCGTGTTCTAAATTTAATTCTCTTGTATCTTCAATGGATACAATTCTAGCTTGCGGCGGGATGAAAAAGGTTAGTCCGTTTAACATAGTAGTTTTTCCAGAGCCGGTTCCACCAATTATCATTACATTTTGTTCGTGTTCGATTACCATCCATAGGTATGCTAGAATTTCTGGAGAGATAGTTCCTAGTTTGATTAGTTGTACCGGGGTCCAAGGTACTTTGGTAAATTTTCTGATTGTAAATGTTGGTCCTCTTGAAGAGATATCTTCTGTGTAAGTTGCATTTACTCTTGATCCATCTGGTAGTGCTCCATCAAGTAAAGGATTTGCATATGATATATATTGCCCCGTTCTTTGTGCTAATTTTTCTACAAAATTTGATAACACCGGGGTTTTTTCAAACAAAACATTCGTTCTCATATTTCTATAATTTCTATGCACCACATAAATTGGATACCCTGTTCCATTACATTCTATATCTTCAATGTAATAATCGTTCATTAGTGGTTCTACTTTTCCTAATCCTACAAAATCTCTATAGATGTAATACATTATTTTCATATAGGATTCTTTTCCAATTTTTATTCTTAATTCGCTTATCAAGGCTTTTACATTTTTTTCTAAATATTGTATAACTGTTTCTCCACTTGAAGATGCTAGGTAACTAATATTAAGTAATTCTTTAATTCCTTCTTCTAAAAGATTAAGAACTTTTTTTTCATATACTTCTAAGTGGGGTTCTTCTAAAGAATAAACTAATTCTCCTGCTTCATTATCCCATTTTATGTGAGCGTAAGCATAAGGTTCTAGTAATGGATATCTTATATCGACTTGATCTTTTGGAACTTTTGGAAAAGAAACTGGTTTTGTTGGAGATTGAATTTCAAACTTTTTTGGAGCTTTATCATGTAGCTGCGGGAGTTTTTTTGATCTTTTAAAAAAATTTATCATCTTATATTTTAGTTAATTTAATTTCTCCCCCGCCCTTATTTGTTATTACTAAAATATTTGTACCTTTTAATATTCCACCTTCGTAAATTAAATCTGCTTCTGAGTAAGATAAAGATAATGTTAGTATATATTCTCCTTTTTGAGGAGAGTCACTTGTTTCTATTTGTAAATTTCCTTCGTTTACTACTATATTTGGTTCTGAAAGTATTGCCTTTGTTCTTGTACTCCAAGAGATAATTTCATCGTCTTGGTCTATTATAAATTCTCCTTTGTTTATCCTTAATTTAACTTGAGTTTGTGCTCCTGGTCCTTGGTTGTATACCGATCTTATATTTTGATCAACTGTTAACATGATTTCTTTAGTTTGTTTTGCTGTGTAAGTATCTCTCATTCTATCTATTACTGGTAAACCTGCAGCAAGAATAATTGATAAAAGAACGATTCCTAGGCCTATATAAATGACTGCCGAAATCCAAACATCTCCGTTTTTATTCATTGTTTTAAAAAAAAGAAAAAAAAGAAATTATGCAAACGGTGTAACACCTATTGTTGTTCCTGCACCACATGCAACGTTACAGTCTTCTCCTTTGTACACAGCCGATGCTCTTACAAGGAATTTAACTTCTGTTACATCACTATGTCCAACCTCTGTGAAATTACGACTAAACTCTTTGCTTGTGAAGTTAGCGTCTGTAAGTTCCCTCAAGAAAACAGTGTTTCCAGATGCATCTAAAAATACAAGTACCATACTAGGATCATTTGTTGCCAAATGATTTATCTTTACGTCAATAGCAGTCTCCAAATCTGGACCTTCAAGCTGCACTGCACTATACTGCATTAAGTTAACGTAGTCTGTACATTGTGATGCTGCATCAGATTGACATTGCTGTATATCTGTTTGTCCACCAATCAAGTCATTAATCCAATTAATAACCAGAATTGCAGCTAGTATTGTAAAACCAATTATCAAAACTGTTGCAATTAATGGTGAAATACCTTTCTTATTCATCAATATAAACACCTCCTTTTTTTTAGTTTATTATGATGATAGAATTTAGATAAAAGGGTATTTAAAGGTTTTGTTTTAAATTAGCAATTTATTGACGTGAAAGCGGTTTGTTCGTTGCAATGTTTTATCTCAGATCCTTTAGAAACTATTGGGATTACTTCTACTTCTTTTGGACTCTCAGATATTTCTGCATCTGCAATGTTAATAGTGTAAGTTAGTGATGTTCCTGAATCTAAAACTTTAGACGATTCTTTAGATACTGAACTAGAAACAGTGTTTACTACAAATACAAATCCTGTTAGTTTAGAATCTCCAGTGTTGGCTAGTTCAATTGTTATTGTATATCCTTCTGTTGTATCAATACAAGAAGAAGATCTTATTTGTAATTCTGTATTTTGGGAACATTCCATAGCTAAATCTATTCCTGCTTTATCTCTTTGTTCTTCTAAAAAATTATTGTACCAGAACCAAAGGAGAAGTGCTATGATAATCACTATGGCAACTAAAATTACGGTTGCAACTAATGGGCTAACTCCTCTCTTTTTCATTTTTTATAACCTAACTAACACTGATTATTAATTGTGTCCTCTGTTATATTTAAAAGTATCCCTTTCTCAAAACATTGTATTGCTTCTTCCCCCGGTTTTATCCACGGAATAATTTCTAATTCTAATAACTCAACCGTTCCTCCTATGAAATTGTGTCCACCAGTTAAACTATTACAATCTGTATCCCCAAGTTGGTTATATTCTCCATTTTCTGTCCCTGCTTTGAAGATTATTGGGTCGGTTGTTGTCGTTCCTGGCTCGATCCACTCCATTGATGGAATTAAGTAAATACACCACTCTTTTCCAAAAGAGGTAGTTTTTCTTCCAAGGCCCAATCTTTTTATTGTAAATGCTCCATTGTTTTTTAGATTTATATGTGCGGTATCCCCAGATAAGCAAAGATCTTCAAATTCTAGTTGTACTTCATTACAATAAGTTTCTTTATCTTCTGGGAATTCTACATTTTGTGCTATGGATATTGCCCATTGCGTTATTAAAATACCGGCAGCTACAGAAAATCCAATCAATAAGACCCAACTTACCAATGGGCTAATACCTCTTTTCATCTTGTTTTAACCTGCCTTGGAATATATTTAAAAGTATCTGATTCTCCGGGTGGACTTTCAAAAGGATATTCTCCTGTTCCTCCAAAATCTTCGTGAACTACTTGCTCTCCATTTTCTAAATTTATTATTATTCTAAATTCTGGCCCATTTGAAGAAAGGTCAAAAGTATGTAAGAAACCTGCAACACCCAAATCAAAATTCTGAGGAAGGGTCGGATCAGAATACCAATCATATCCAAATTCCCCCATCTTTACAGGAACTTTATGAGAAAAATCATTTCCTCCAACTTCAATTGTTACGTCTTGTATCACTGGTTCCTCATATCCTGAGAGTGAGACGTCTCCAATATAAACCTCTTCATCAAAATAATTTACTAAAACTATTTTTTCATTAATTGGATCTGAATAAATATAAAGTAAATTTAAATTTGGATTTCTCTGTTCTGAATATTCCAAAAATTTTAAGGTAAATAATTCTAATTCTGCTTCAACATCTACTTCATTTTTCAAAGCTGAATTAACAACATATCCCGATTCATGAATGTAATTATTTGATAGGCTTTCGAAGCTTTCAAACAAAATTGCTTCTTGAATTATATTTGGATTAGATGTTACACTAAAGACAGCTATAGCTAAAATTACTGAAATTATGATATAAAACTGTCCTCTTTTATTAAAAAGCATAATTAAAAATTACCTTTAAGGTTTAAATATTTTTTTATTTTGAAGAATCAACAATTAACTTCAATTCTTCTTGTGCTTTTTCCAATTTGCCTTGCTCGTTATGTATAATTATTACTTTTGCCCCGGATTTCATAGAATATTGTGAAGCGAATTCTCTGTTTATTTTTTGATGTTCTTTTAAGTCTAATTCTGATTCTTCATCTCTTGTTCTGGTTTTATCTGTATTTCTTCTTTCTATTACTCCTTTTGGATCTGTTTCTATAATTACCATTAAGGTTGGTTTAAATTTTTCTAGAGCTAAATCTGGTAATCCCTCTGTGTAACCGTATGGATGTTTTATTGATAGGTGCGTATTGATTATTACGTCTTTGTTTTGAATACGTTCTGCTATTTTGTTTATTGTTTCTTCTTGTATTTTTGAGTACTCTTCTTCTGGAATATCTTTTCTTAAATCGTCTCTAGTTTCAACAGCCCCCATTTCTTTTGCAACTTCAAACATAACATCCCCGAAGGTTATTTCTTCAAAATCTTTTAGAACTGATGCTACTGTTGTCTTTCCAGATCCGGGTATTCCTGCTAGTATTATTATCATTTTTTATCCAAAGTAATGGTTTTTTGTTAATTCTGATCTCTTTTGATGCCATGATTTATCTAATTTTTGAATTATAAAACTTGATTTTTTAGTTAATTCTGGCCATTTTTTGAAAGTAGTTTTTATGTACTCTGCTTCTTTTATATCTGTTGAAGATATGTTTAGTGAAAGGGCTTTTCTATCTATTTCTAATAACTCTTCATATGTTTTAAGTAAATCTTCTTTTTCTTTTTCTGTGAAAAACTTTGATTCGTACATTTCTATCATTATAGCTTGGTTTGGAAATATTATTTTTTCAAATACTTTTGCGAAGAAAACTATTTTTTCATGAATTCTTCTTCTTATACTTCTTAATAAGAAAAAAGGATCTTCTATATAATCTAATTCGAATTCATTATTCAACTTTTTGTAAGTTGGTAGATTATACTTCTTTTGAAATTTTTTATATTCTTCCATTTAGATTTTTGGATTTTAAATAGTTTATAAAGGTTTGGTAAGCCTCCGCCGGGAATCGAACCCGGGACCTCCACATTACCAATGTGGTGCTACTACCTACTAAGCTACGGAGGCAATAAGAATTAACGTTTTTAATTTGTATTTAAATTTTTGTTTTTTATTAATTCAGAAGAACTTTGTACTTTTCCACCTCTTCCCATATTGAAGAGCATCTTAATTCCTAATTCTTCACACACTTCGTGTTCTGATCCTGGAAGCGGAACATCTCCTGTTTTCCTGTCTCCCCCATTAGCAAAAATATCTGGTTTCAGTTCTCTAAGATCTTTACTTACAGAAATATCTTCTGTTCCTTCTTTATGATGTGAAAGAAGTACTTTACTTACATCTTCAAATGCTTCCAATATTTCTATCCTTTCTTTTTCTGGCATAAATGGTTTTTCTCTCTTAAACTTCTTAATCCAATTATCGTTATTTAAAATTATAATTACTTTTCCATGTTGTGAGGCTTCTTTAAACATTCTAACATGTCCGATATGTACCGGATCAAACCCCCCAGAAACAACAATTGTCTTTTCCATAATTTTGATTTGATTATTCAGTTTTTAAAGTTAATTAAAGAAAAATCTTAGAATGGGGGAGAAGGGATTTGAACCCTCGCAGGCACTAAGCCACTGGATCTTAAGTCCAGCCCATTTGACCAGACTCTGGCACTCCCCCAGAGTAGAATTAAGTGCAGGTATTTAATTTATAAAAGTTTTTATTAAGCCTCAGAAGGGATTTGAACCCCCGACCTTCTGATTACGAATCAGATGCACTACCGCTATGCTACTGAGGCATTACTCTTTCTTTTCTTTTTTCTGGCATTCTTGACAAACTGGTTGTTTATCTATGAAAGTACCTTTTATCTTTCCAAGAAAAGTTTCCTCTATTTTGTTTCCGCATTTAGAACATTTCATAAATATTTAGAAAAAAAGTTGATTAATATAACTTTTCTTTTTATGAACTTAGTTACCATTGTAAAGTAATAATTATAGTAACTTTTATAAACTCTTTAATTATCCCAATTTGGTTTGAATCTTATAGTTAAATTAAGATTTTGGAGGACAAAAACAAAAATGGCACAAGCAATTATGACACAAGGACAAACTGAAGGTTTAATCAGTGGTGCAATAAGAGGATATGAAGGTTTTGTAAATCTTACTGGAGAAGAAAAATATTCAGAACAAGCTGGAAATGATTTATTTGAAGGTATGTCAGAGATTCAAAGAGGAGTTAGAAACACTGGTGATTTGAAAAGTCTTTTGGAAACTATGGCAGGAATTACTTTAAAAAGTGAATTTAAAAGAAAAATACACGCTGCTAGTGGTTTTACTACAGACGTAAATAATGTAGCTGGTAGTGTTTTAGGAAGATATGAAGACAAAGTTAGATTTTTTCAAGAAGAAATAGAAGCAGAAGTTGCTCAGAAAAGACAAATAGTTAAAAATTTCGAAGAAGCATTGGGAAAATTAAGAATATCTTATGAAACAGGTAATGTTTTAGAAGTTGCTGAAGCTTTAGAAGCTATTTCTGGAACTGCAAACTGGGGATCAAAAGTTCCTGTAGGGATGATTTACGGTGCAGTTGGAGAGATGGAAAAACTTGCTAGATTTGATTTCTCTGAAAACATTGAAGGTGCAGGAGATTTGAGAATTGATCTTGCTGATGTTTTAGAAGGAGCAAAAGTAAGAAATGTTTGGATAGGTACTCCAGAAGAACCAGTATTGAGAGGACCATTTAGACACGAACCAGCTGTAGACATGATTTATAGAGGAAAAATAGATCACGAGCTTATGGCAAGAGAAATATTAAGAACTTTTTAAAAAGTTCTTCTTTTTTTATTTTTTATTTTTTTTATATTTTGATATTGCGCCTCTTAAGGTTTCTCTAGAAATAATTGCACAATGAAGTTTATGTCTTGGTATATTTCCTACATCTTTTATTATATCTTTTTCTGTTAATTTTTTTGCTTCTTCGAGTGTTTTTCCTTTTATGATTGATGTTAATGCAGATGCAAATGCAAATGCCCCAGAACATCCTGTTGAAACAAATTTAGCATTTGTTATTATATTATTTTTTATTCTTAAAAAGAAAGTTATTGTATCTCCACAATGCCCTGCATAAGTAAAAGTTACATCTGGTTTTTTCATTTCTCCCACATTTACTTTTTTTAGATAATAATAAATTGCTTTGTCCGAGTATCCTGCTTTTTTTAATATCTCTTTCATTTTTTGTTTAGTTTTTTTACAAAATCAGCTATTTCTTTGTCTGTTTTTCCATGTACTTTTAATCCTTGTTCTAATGTTTCAAATTGTGCTCCTGGGCAACCTACGCAAAACATTCCCATATTTGTTAGCTCTTCAGCTAGTTTTGGGTTCTTTGAGATTATTTCCCCGATTAACATATCTTTAGTTATCATTTTGAAAAACATAATCTGCAACTTTTTGGTACTTCATCGTGTAGTCTATGTATATCGCATATTGTTGATGTATGTCTTATTATGTTTGAGATTCTATATATCTCTTTTTGTGCTGTTGATTTGTTTTTAGTTATTTTATTGATTGATTGATTGATTTCTTTTTGAATGTTATCTTTAAATCTGGTTGTTCCTCTTTTCTCTTTCATATATTGTGATACTGCCGCCGGAGTTATGTTTAGTAGTTTTGCTATTTCTTTTTGTTTTATCTCTTTTTTGGCTAGAGCTAATGTAAATTGTTTTCTTAAAGCTGGAAGTACATATCTTACTTCTATCTCTTGTGGCATTAATTTCATTTAAAAATTAACAATAGTTAATATTTATAAAGGTTTTGGAAGTCAAACTTGTTTTCCTTCTTCGTCATATATTTTTATTACTTTAACTGGACATGACTTTGCTGATTCTTTTAACTCTTCTAACTCTTTTTCATCTACTTCTAACTCAAATAATTCCTCGTCTGTTTCTTTTGCTCCTTTTAAATCTGCTTTTCCATCTTTTGCTGTTGTAAATCTTTTTGAGAAAACTGTACATGAAGCTGCACCGATGCATCCTTCTCTATCATATTTTATTATATATTTTGGCATTTTAGTAAGTTGGAAATTATTTAAATAAAAAGGTTTCGGAAAGATTTAAAAAGAAAAATTTTTAATAATTGATTATAAAGGGGGGTGTACAATGGTTTACAATACTATATTGGGCTTAGTCGGATTGGTGTGTGCAATCTGGGTTATTTATGATTTGTTTGCTAAACAGAAAGCAATGACAACTGGAAAAAAAGTTGTTTGGTTGATATTTGCACTATTATTCAGCATAATTACAGCAATAGTATATTATTTTGTTGTAAAGAAAAAATAAACTTTTTCTTTTTTTTATTTATTTTCTAAGAATCTTTTACTAACTTTTTCCCAATTTACAACGTTCCAAAACGCTTTGATGTAATCTGGGCGTCTATTTTTATATTTCAAATAATAACTGTGTTCCCAGACATCTATATTTAGCAATGGAATTTTTCCTTCAGTTAATGGAGAATCTTGGTTTGATGTTTTTACAATCTCTAAATTTCCATTATTTAAAACAAGCCATGCCCATCCAGAACCAAATTGTGTTAGTGCTGCTTCTGAGAATTTCTCTTTGAATTCATCTATTGAACTAAAAGTTTCTTCTAATAATTTTTTTAACTCTTCTGGAACCTCTTGTTGTTCTGGAGATAAAGATTCCCAGAAAAAATTGTGGTTTATGAATCCTCCACCATTGTTTTTAACTGCCGTTCTTATTTCTTCAGGTATTTCATTTATATTTGTTATAATTTCTTCTGCAGTTTTTTGAAATAATAGTGGATGGTCCTTCAGTGCCGCATTGAACTTATCAGTATAAGCTTGATGATGTTTTTGATGATGCGTTCTCATGGTTTCTTCATCAAAATGTGGCTCTAATTCTGCATAGTCATATGGTAATTTTGGTAATTGAAATTCTTCCATGATTTTTTAAATTATTAATAAGATAAAAAGGTTTCGATAGTTTAAAATAGTTGGATAACTTTAATTAATTATGTTAGAAAGAGACTTGGTTTTGGAAGCCTGTTTGGAATTTTGGAATGAGTATCATACTCAAATAGAAGATTTGGGTTATAAGTTGAGTAAAGATGGAATGATGCACACCGAGGATGGAATTTTTATTATGGCTGTAATAAGACCTGCTTATTCTGATGAGGATGGAAAGATAATTAGGGACCTCTTGCCTATGGAGTATTTGTATAAAGATAAAAATATAAAAGTAGGTATGTCTCCCTCAATGGAAAGTCTTTTTGATAATTCTCCTAAAATTTTCTATTAAATCTTTTCTATTTTTCCAATTGTTTTTTCTAATAAAGAAATTAAGAGCTTCACTTTGATAAAAAAATTTAATACCAACTCTAAAACAACTGTTAGAAAAGCTTTTAACTTTTGTTAATGTTGCCAAAATTATGGAATTTAACCATACGGACCATAAAAAATATGGGGGCCTCCCGGTAAATAAGTCTAAAATCGATGGAGAAGTTTGCCTTTTATCTGAGGAAGTTGGCGAAGATAGATACTCTGAGCTTGACAAAAAAGAACTTTATTCTAAGATAAAAAAATATCAAAAAACTGGAGATGAAAACTTACATAGAATCATTTTAGAGAGCCATATGAAATTGGTCTTAAGTAGGGCAAATCGATATAAAAACCCTGGTGCTAGTCTTTCTGAACTGGTTGATGAAGGAACTATTGGTTTGGATAAGGCTGTTGATAATTTTGATGAATCTAAGGGAGATTTTACTCTTTATGCTAGTATTTGTATATCTAGGAGAATGCAAGATTTTTTTAAAAATTCAAGTTTAGTTAGGCTTTCTGGATTCATTAATATGGAATTATCTAGGGCTAGAAAATTTATAGATACATACTACACTTATCATGGAGAATTTCCAACTTCTGAAGAGATAATTAATCGTTGCAAGGTTTCTAAAATAGTTATAGATGTCTTGGATAGAGATTATGGTGGGGTTATAAGCCTTGATACTCCCATTGGTGGAGAATCACTACATGAGCTTGTCCAAGTAGATGATCCTTCTAGGGCAGAGAATAGGCTCTTTGAAGAAATGGAACAGAAAAATTCAATAGAAGAAATAAATAGGATTGTTTTAAATCTAAGAAAAGCTGGAACCATAAGTGAAAGAGACTTTGATACTTTCTTTAGATATTATAATTCTGAAGGCGGGAAAGAAACTTACTGTGGCATGGGGCGCGAATATGGAATTACTGGTGAAGCCGTTAGACTTGGTCTTGAAAAAGTAAAAAAAGCTGTTAGACTTGAACTTCAAATTTAGCTAATATTTGTTATTCGAAAGGTTTTTAATGCGTTATAATTTCTCATCAAAATGACAAAATTGTTTGTTTGGGACTTTCATGGAGTTTTAGAAACCGGTAATGAAAAAGCCGTTCTTGAGACATCTAATCTAATTTTGGAAAGAGAAGGATATTTAGAGAGATTTAGTGAAGCCGAGATAGATTCTTTGTATGGTAGAAAATGGAGAGATTATTTTAGATATCTTCTCCCCGGTGGAAGTGAAGAAGTTTATATTGATTTAGAAAAAGCTTGTGGTCAATATAGTTCTACCAATCGAGAACGGGTTCTTAAACATATTTCTCCAACCGAGCATTCAAAGGGAGTTTTAGAAAAAATCGTGAAAAATGGCCATACTCAAATATTAATTTCTAATGTTAGTGATGAGGGATTAAGATGGTTTATTGAATCTGTGGATATTGGTGGCTTTTTTCCAGAAGAGAGAGCTTTTTCTTCAAATGGTGAAAGTGGAAAAAATAAAAAACAAATTTTAGAGGAGTTTATAAGAAATTCTGATATGGAGTACGAAAAAATAGTAAGTATTGGTGATTCTCCTACAGATATAGAACTTGTGGAAGATTACCCTAACGGGGCGTCTTTTTTATATTCTCATGTTGGAAAAGGTTTTAGAGATTGTAAACCTACGTATAAAATTAAAGATTTAAGATGTGTTTTGAGAGAAGTTATTTCTTCTGATTAGAACTAACAAAAGGAATATCTTTCCAATCTTGTTTTTTTCTTACTTTTAGATTTTTTTCCCAAACTGCTTCTAATAAAGATGGTTCTAATCCTAATTTTTTTCCTAATCCTATAAGGGCAACTAAATCTTTTGGGAAACATTTTCCTCCAAATCCTCCCTCTTTTGTTATTTCTAAATGTGAATCACTAATCCTTCTATCTGCAGTTACCATTCCTTTTACTTCATTATAGTCTACCTCTAAAGCATCACAAAATTCGGACATTTCATTCGCAAAAGTTACTTTGGTTGCTAAAAATAAATTTGAAAAATATTTTACTAATTCTGCGGTTGTTGGATCTGTCATAAACATTGGGACATGTGGCATCTTTTTTCTGTATAGCTGTGCTACTCTCGCTAATACTTCCTCTTTGTCTGCCCCTATTACTGTTCTATCTGGATTGACAAAATCTTCTAAATGGTGTGCTTCCCTTAGGAATTCTGGGTTAAAACAAAAGTTGACATCAGGATATTGATTTGAATAATTTCTTGTCGTTCCAGGAACTACTGTTGATTTTATTATAACTATTTTATCTGTATTTTTTGCATATTTTGATATCCCTTCTATGTTTTCATCCATTATAGAAAGATCTATATTCATATTCTCATCTTTGTAAGGCGTAGGTAGGCAAACAAAAATTAATTCTGAGGATTTTACTACTCCCTCTAATGTATCAAACTCTTCTTTGTATTTGTCATATATTCTTATATTGTGATCATCTTTAAATCCATACTCGACTGCGGTTCCTACAAATCCATAACCTACAATTCCAATATTTGCCATTAGATTTGGGAAATTTTGTTTAGTATTTAAATCTTTAGGAAGAAAATTCTTTAAGTTTCTTTATTTTTCCAAATTTGTAAACTTTATCTTCTACTATATATACTTCGAAGTTTTTTAGATCTTTTTTTAGGAAGGGTGAAAGGGTTTTTTGCTTTGTTACATCTGTTCCTTGTTGTATTAAATTAAATGAAGGCATTACAATTAGATTTTTTCTTTTGTATTTTCCTTTTAGAAAACATTTATATTTTTGGTCTTTTCTCCCTTCAAATGAAATTGCTGGATGCTCGTGGCCTATGATTATTGTTTTGTTTAGTTTTTTTGGAATTTTGTGTCCATGTGTTATTAGGAGGTTATTTATTTCATAATTTTCTACTAATTTTACATTTTTCTTTTTTGCTATTGGTCCTAATATATTATCATGATTTCCTTTTATTAGAAGGATTTTTTTGTTTTTGAAAAAATCTATTAAGTCAATTACTTGTTTCCATTCAGTTCTTGATATTGTTCCAAATTCGTGTTTTAAATCTCCGTTTATAATTATTAATTCTGGATTTACTTTTTTTAAGATCTCTTTTAATCGTTTTATTATATCTTCAAATTGAAAGCGTGGCATTAGAATTCCTTGTTTGTTTAATGCTTCTTCGTATCCTAAATGTAAATCTGAAATAATTAGTATTTTTTCTTTTTTTAAGTATAAAGCTAAATCTATTATTTCGATGTTTTTTTGTATTTCCATTTATTTTATCTCTTCTAAAATCAAAGCATGCATTTTTCTTAAAAATTCAACACGGTCTTCCATCCTTAACATATCCATTCTACCTTGCATTAGTATATTAAAAGCAAAAGGAGAAGGAATTCTCGTATTTATTTCTTTGACTTTTATTTCTCCATCTTCAATCTTTTTTAGAATTTTTATTGCATTATCTATGTCCATCAAATCTTCAAGAACCTCTCTACGTGCCTCTTTTAGAATAACAAATTCATTAGAAATTCTTCTTACGGCAGCCATTAATATCATGGAGGAAACTTGTTGCCTACCAACATTTTTTGTTTTTCCTTTATAATTTCTTAATATCATCAAAGATCTAGCCGCACAATGTCTAAATCTTCTTTTTAATATCTCTGAACTTTCTATTGCATTCCTAGCTACTGCGTCAAGTTCTTTTGATTTTAATAATTTGAAAGCTCTTAGGACTTGAATTTTCTTTCCCTCTTTTCCAGTTAAATAAAAACCGTTATCATTGATACTTATTTCTACGTCTCTATTTTGGACTTTTGAAATTACGTACGCCATTGCTCTTGAAAGAACGTCATTAATTCTCCGACCATATAAAGAGTGAAAAACAATTTGTCCGTTAAAGTGCTCTATTAGTAATTGGTTTTCATTTGGTATTTGTTTTGTAAATTTATATTGGTGGTTAAAATATTCATATAATGCTATTTTTCCTCTTTCGTCAACATATAGGTATTTATCAATGAATTCTAAAATTTCCTCTTTTGAAGATTTGTTTTCAAAGTGTTCTTTCATTAATCTTCTAAATTTTTGGATTTCTGAAGCTAGGTCAAAAGAAAGAGGTAAAGTTTCTGAGTACCAAGATGGAACCGTTGGGGACATTCCTGCGGCTGGTTGAACTGATGCAGCCATTCCTCTAGCATATTTGAACATATACCTATCTCCACCAAGAACGAAAACATCTCCTTTTTTTAGTTTTTCAAGGAAAGCTTCATCTATCGTTCCTACTACTTGCTCCCCCACCTTAACTTTTACAGCAGATTCGTCTGGAATTGTTCCTATATTTGTCATATAGATTATTCTAGCCATCATTCCTCTTTTTCCAACCATCCCGGTTTCTTCATCATGCCATATTTTTGCATAAACGTGCCTGTCTTCTAAAGAAATATGCTCTCCAGATAAATAATCCATAACTTCTTTGAAGTTAGTATACGTTAAATTTCTGTATGGATATGCTTTTTTTACTAATTCAAAAAGTTCTTTTATTGGAGTTATGTCAGATATTGCAATTCCATAGATTTGTTGGGCCAAAACATCTAGTGCGTTTTCTGGAATATGAATCCTATCAATCTTTCTTTCTATGATATTTTTTAACATTACTGAACATTCCACTAAATCATCTCTACCCAGAACAATTATTCTTCCTTTTACTGTTTCGTGGAGTTTATGTCCTGACCTTCCAAACCTTTGTAGCGTTCTTGCTATGGATTTTGGAGAACCTAAGCAAATTACTAAATCAATATAACCAATGTCAATTCCTAGTTCTAATGAAGTAGATGAAACTACTGCTTTTAATTCTCCTTTTCTTAGTCTATCTTCTATATCATGTCTATGTGTTTTTGAAAGTGAGCCATGATGTGCTCCGATATTATCATTATATTTTTCTGGATATCTTTCTTTTAGATTATGAACAAGTCTTTCTGTTGCTGCCCTAGTATTTGTAAAAATTAAAGTGGTTTTATGGTTTTGTATTGAGTCATTTAACATATCATATAAATTGTTATTCATCTCTTCATGGGTTGTATTTATTAAATCTGGAACTGGTGAGAGTACTTTGAGATCCATTTTTTTATTAAATTGTACATCTGAAATAATGCAATCTCTATCTGTTCCTACTAAGAATTTTGCTATTTTATCTAAAGGGGCTATACTTGCTGAAAGACCAATTCTTGTTGGAGATTCGTTGGATAGTTTTTCTAGTCTTTCTAAAGAAAGTGATAAATGAGTCCCCCTTTTGTTTTCTGCTAGGGCGTGAATTTCATCGATTACCACATATCTAACATCTTTTAGTTTTTCTCTAAATTTTTTAGTAGTTAATAACAACGATAAGGATTCTGGCGTTGTTATTAGAATGTGTGGGGTCTCTTTGAGCATCTTTTGTTTTTGATAGGTGGTTGTGTCCCCAGTTCTTGATGCTATTTTTATTTTTAATTCTTTATTTTGTTTTTCTGCTATTTTTTGTATCTCTTGTATTGGTTTGTTTAGATTTACTTCTATGTCTCTTGACAAGGACTTTAGTGGATTTATGTAAATGCAATATACTTTGTTTTCTAATAGGTTATTCTCTGCTAAAGTTGTTAGTTCGTTAATTATGGTTAGAGTTGAAGTTAGTGTTTTTCCTGAGCCCGTTGGGGCAGATATTAATGTGTTTTTATTGTTGTGTATGTCTAGGACTCCAAATCTTTGTGGTTCAGAGAATTCTTTGAATTTCTCTTTAAACCATTCTTTGACTAATGGATTGAATACTTTGAATATCTCTTCATCCTTGTTTGGTTTGTCTTTAAATTTAATCATGAAGTTCTAATGATGGAAAGTTTATTAAGAGTTTTTATTGTGCTTGACAACATATTTTATGAATAATAAAACTTATATATATTCCATGATTAAGTTATATATGTCTCCTAAAGAAAAACATACAATTGAGGATGTTAGAACTTTAGCTGGCGATTCTTTGACAGATAGACTTTTAGATGTAATAAAAGAGAAGGCCGTGGTTGATTGGTTTTATCTTCCAAATAAAGAATTTGATGGTAAATCTCCTTATGAATTGTGTCAATCGAAAGATATTGAGCCAATAGAGCGTATGTGTTATATGTTTGAAAGTGGACAACCTGGTTAATTTTATGATTTAAATAATCACAAAATTCTTAAATGATTTTATTGTATCTTCTTTATGAAACTTTCTGAGAAAATCAAACCAGTTCCTGATTTAGGACATGAAAAAACTTTGGAAGTGGCTAGACTTTATTTAGGTAGATTTGATGGGGTTTATTTGAGAAAGGAAATGGCAGAAGTTGGTAGAAGTGGTTTTAATGATGATATCATTGTTAAGAGGCATGGAATTAACTATCAGATTGAGAGAAGTAGATATTTGTCTATTTTGGAAGAGTTAATTGGACATAGTAACAAAAAACAGGATAGTATCCCTAATTTATTATATCTTTGAAGATTATTATAATAAAGTTTAAATATTTGGGTGAGTTCCCATTTTTTGAAATGACTAGTATTTTTGGTATAAAGACTAATTTTGGAGATGAAGCCATTGTATTGGCGGCAGATACTCAGATGACGTCTGATGATGACAATGTTTCTTTTTTAAATTCTCCTGGTGAATCAAAGATTTATGTGGGAGATTGTTTTACTCTAGCAATTTCAGGAGTAGGGAATGATTGCGTTAGTAGTTTTGTTAGTTATTTGAATGGGGAAATTGATTATGTTAGTTTTAGAAATTTTATAAAAAAGGGGAATGAAATAGGGAAAGGCATATCTTCTCTAGAACAAAAAGTTTTAAGAAATAGAGAGGAACATCCTTTAGAAAGAGCAGTTAGAACTGGAGATTTCAGAGAATTTTTGATTTTGAATAAGTATTTATTAGAAGAAGAAAGGGGGGACCATGATTGTATTTGTGAAATGGTTTTAGCTACTCAAAATAATATGGGGTTATATTTTGTAGATGTTTTAGGAACAGTTTATCCCGCTTCCGACTATCCGGGGCTTGAATATTGGTCCGGTGGAAGTGGGAGAGAATCTATAAACGAATATCTGGAAGAGATGGATATGGATGGTCATATTGCCGATCCAACTTTATCTAGAAGATTAGATCTAAATAAAATGGATAAGGAAAGTGCTATCCTTCTATCTAGAAGGTGTATCCAAGAAGGGATAAGAAAGGATAAGGCCTCTGGTGGGAAGGAAGATTATGTTATTATGACTCCGGAAGAAATAGTTCATTGGGGAGATATTCTAAAAAAGTCTGAGAAAAGAGGTTATGATAGAATATTTAAAAGTATGATATCTTAGAAAGTTTCACGAGAATTATTTGAAATTATTCCACTATTAAGAATTGACAAAAACTATAGGATAAGAGTTAGAAGCAGAGAGTTGGATCGAAGTAAACTTAGAGAAAAAGAGCTAAGAGAAATTGTGAAAAAATTATTTGATTATGAATTTAAAAAAACAGGAAATTTATTATATTTTAAATCAAAACGAATTCATACATATCTAAACGAATGTTTTATATATGATTTGCCTTGGAAATCACTAAGTGGAGAAGAATTGATAAAATTAAAGAATAGTTGGAATGAGGTATTTGGGTAAAAATGTCAAATAGGATAGCAATAGTTGATGAATCTAAGTGTAACCCCGAAGCTTGTGGAAATTATTTATGTTTTAGGTTTTGTCCAGTTAATAGAACTGGAAAAGAATGTATCCTTAAAGGAAAAAAAGCAATTATCGATGAAGAACTTTGTACCGGATGTAATATTTGTATTTCTAAGTGTCCTTTTGGAGCTATTCAAATTGTTAATTTACCTGAAGAATTGAAAGAAGATCCCATTCATAGATTTGGTCAAAATGCTTTTAGATTGTTTCATTTACCAATTCCAAAAAAAGGAGAGGTTGTGGGAATTTTAGGTAGGAATGGTATTGGTAAGAGTACTGCTTTGGAAATTTTATCTGGAAAGATAATTCCTAATCTTGGTGATTTTGAAAACGAAGGAAGTTATGATAAAGTAATTGAAAGATATTCAAAAGTTGCATTAGGTGATTATTTTAGAAAATTAAAAAATGAAGAAATTAAGGTTGCGTATAAACCTCAAAGAATTGAATTAATTCCAAAAGTTTTCTCTGGGAAGGTTGGAGAGCTGATAAATAGGATTGATGAAAGGGATGTTGGTGAAAAACTAATAAAAGAGTTAGGAATTGAACATTTGAGAGAAAGAAAACTTGATGAACTAAGTGGAGGGGAGTTACAAAAAGTTGCTATCATTGCTACTGCTGTTAAAGATGCAGATTTCTACTTTTTTGACGAACCAGCAAGTTTTGCTGATGTTACTTCTAGAGTAAAGATTGCTAAACTGATTAGAGGCCTGAAAGAAATTGGTGCAGTACTTGTTGTTGAGCACGATCTAGCTACATTAGATTATATTTCTGATGAAATTCAAATTTTGTATGGTGTAGAAGGAGCATTTGGTATTGTTTCTCAAAGTAAAGGAGTTAGGAGAGGAATTAATGAATATCTAGATGGTTATTTGCCCGACGATAATGTTAGATTTAGAGATTATTCTATTACGTTTGAAGATAAAAACTCTGATAATGCAGTTAGTAATGAAGTTCTGATAAAATTTCCTGAATTAGAGAAGAATTTTGAAAATTTTAGTTTGAAAACCAATTCTGGAGAGGTTCATAGGGGGGAAGTATTAACTATTATGGGAGCAAATGGACTTGGTAAAAGTACTTTTTTAAATTTGCTTTCTGGAAAGATAAAAGCAGATAATGGGGAAGTTGAGAAGTATAAAATTTCATATAAAGAACAAAATTTAAATTCTAATTTTGAGGAAAGCGTAAGACAAGTTCTTATGAGAGAAGCTAAGTCTGATTTTAATTCTGGATGGTATAAACAAAATATTCTTGAGAAATTAAACTTGAATAATGTAATTGATAATAAAATAAAAGATTTAAGTGGTGGAGAATTGCAAAAGTTCAATGTTGCTTTATGTTTGAGTAGAGATGCGGATATTTATGCTTTGGATGAACCATCTGCTTTTGTTGATGTAGAGGATAGATTGAAAGTTGCAGAAGTTATCAAAGAATTTATTGTTAAGAAAGAAAAGTGTGCCATTGTTATTGATCATGATGTTCAACTTGTAGATTATTTGGGAGATAGAATGTTGGTTTTTTTGGGTGAACCTGCTAAGAAAGGTTTTGTTGAAGGTCCTTTTTCAAAAAGAGATGGAATGAATAAAGTCTTGGAGATGTTAGATATTACTTATAGGAGAGATAATAATTCACATAGGCCTAGAATAAATAAACCTGGAAGCAATTTAGATAGTGAACAAAGGAATAAAAAAGAATTTTATTATAGTTAAATCCCGGTATGTCCGAAAGCTCCATCCCCACGTTCTGTTTCGTCTAGATCATTTACTTCTTCTAATTTTGCTTCTATAACTTGTTGAATTAATAATTGAGCTATTCTCATTCCTTTTGTTACTTGAAAATCTTCGTGTCCTAAATTTTTTATAATTACTCCATATTCTCCACGATAGTCTGCATCAATAACTCCGCCCATTATGTGTATAGAATGTTTTGATGCCAATCCACTTTTTGGCCATATTAGTGACACATATCCTCTTGGAAGTTGTATTGCTAATCCTGTTTTTGTGAGTCTTGTCTCATTTGGTTTTAGAGTAAATTCTTCAATGGAGTGTAAATCTAATCCTGCATCTCCTTCTTTTGCATACTTCGGTGAAATTGCATCTTCATGTAGTTTTTTGAATTTTACTTTCATTTTAGTTTCCTTAAGTAATTCTATCTAACATTAACTTTCTCAAAATAAGGTTCTAACATTTTAGAAAATTCGACTATTTCTTCATTTGAATATCCCTTTGTTTTTTCATACTCCGGATCTACTAATTTAACATCGCTTATGAATTGTTGTAAAACATATAGTTTTGAACCTTTTAGCCATTCTCCCATTTCTATTAAATCTTGTTTTGAAATCAAACCGGGTACTAATGTTGTTCTAAATTCATAGTTTGGAAAGTTTTTTATTAATTCTACGCTTTTCTTAATCTTTTCTTTGTCAACCTTAACATTGACAACTTTTTCATAATTGTCTATAGAGGTTTTTATGTCCATTGCTATATAATCAATTAAATTTTCATCTATCAATTCTTTTAGTACTTCTGGGTTTGTTCCATTTGTATCTAACTTTACTAAAAATCCTTTATTCTTTATTTCTATAATGAACTCTTTTAAATCAGAATGTATTGTTGGTTCTCCACCAGTAATACAAACTCCATCAAGTAACCCTTTTCTTGTATCTAAAAAATCAAAAAATTCTTTATTTGGTATTTTTTCTTTTTGTTCTTCATTAACTAGTTCAGGATTATGGCAGAAAGAGCACCTGAAATTACACCCCTGTAAAAATACAGTGGAGCAAACTTTTCCAGGATAATCAATAAGAGAAAGTTTTGCAATTCCTGCTAACATTTTTCTTTCTCCTTTTGATTTGCTAAAGACTCTTCTGTACTAAACTCTTTTCTATCAAAAAACTCTGATTGTTTCCCCTTATTCCAATTCTGAACTGGATTATGGTAACCAACAACCCTACTATAAACTTCACATTTTTTTCCACATTTTGCCACTTTACATTTCACCCCCGTCTTTATCTGTTTGATTTGATATAATATTCACACCACTCTCTTCTTCATTGTTATCTGGCTCCTCATACGGACAAGTTTCATGTTTTCCAGAAAAATACCCGTGTTCAGGACAAATACTAAATGTTGGTGTAATTGTAAAATATGGGAGATGGTAGTTTTCTGCAATTTTTCTTACTAATTGTTTGCATGTTTCTGTGTCAGTTATCTCTTCTCCTATAAACCCATGTAACACCGTTCCCCCAGTGTATTTAGTTTGTAAAGAATCTTGCAAGTCTAATGCCTCAAATAAATCTGTAGTAAAATCAACAGGTAATTGTGAGGAATTTGTATAATATGGGTCCTTTTTTCCTTGAGTTATTATATCTGGATGTTTTTGTTTGTCCACCTTTGCTAGTCTATAGGAAACTCCTTCTGCCGGGGTTGCTTCTAAGTTATACATCTGTCCTGTTTCTTCTTGATAATCAGAAAGTCTATTTTTCATAAATTCAAGAATTTCTTCTGCAAACTCCTTCCCTTCGGGAGTTCCAATATTGTATTCTGGTCCCAAAAAATTAAGACATGCTTCATTCATCCCATTTAGACCTATTGTTGAAAAGTGGTTTTCTAAAGTTTTTAGATAACGTCTTGAATATGGCATTAACCCATTCTCCATATGTCTATCAACAAATTTACGTTTAATTTCTAAAGCATTTTTTGCTAAATCCATTAATTTTAGGATTCTCTGTTTAAATTCTTCTTTTGTTTGAGAAAGGTAACCAATCCGCGGCATATTTAGAGTTATGACTCCAATGCTCCCAGTTAGTTCTGCTGCTCCAAAAAGTCCCCCCCCTTTACTTTTTAATTCTCTTAAATCCATTTGTAATCTACAACACATGCTTCTTACATCACTTGGTTTTAAACTAGAATTAATGAAATTTTGAAAGTAAGGTAAACCATATTTTCCAGTCATTTTGAAAAGCGTATTACTCACTTGGCTATCCCAATCAAAGTCTTTTGTAATATTATAAGTTGGAATTGGAAATGTGAACACTCTTCCCCTTGCATCTCCTTCTGTCATTACTTCCATAAATGCCCTATTGATTACTCCCATTTCTTCTTGACAGTCCCCATAAGTAAAATCCATTTCTTTGCCACCAACTATTGCTTTTTGGTCTTTCATATCTTCAGGGACTGTTAAATCAAATGTAAGATTTGAAAATGGCGTTTGTCCCCCCCATCTAGAAGGAGTATTCATATTGAAAATAAATCCCTGAACGGCCTGTTTGACTTCTTCATAACTTAAATTATCTACCTTAACAAAAGGAGCTAAGTAAGTATCAAAAGATGAAAATGCTTGAGCACCGGCCCATTCGTTTTGTAAAGTACCAATGAAATTAATCATTTGCCACAATACTGATCCAAGATGTTTTGGTGGGAAAGAATGAACTTTTCCAGGAACTCCATTAAATCCTTCATTAAGTAATTGTCTTAAAGACCATCCGGCACAATAACCAACAATCCCCATAGAAAGGTCGTGTATGTGAAAATCTCCATCTACGTGTGATTTTGCTATTTCTGGTGGGTACATATTATCTAATGTGTAATTTGCAATTACCGATCCAGCCAAATGCATCATAAGTCCAGACATAGAGTAAGCTACATTACTATTTTCATTTACTCTCCAATCTGCTTGTTGTAAATAGGTATTCATTAATTTATTTATATCTAAGAATAACTTCTCTGATTCACGTAAAGAAGCATGTTGTTTTCTATATAGAATAAAAGCCTTTGCTGTTTTTGTATGGCCATTTTCAACAAGGACTCTTTCTATTAAGTCTTGAATATTTTCAACGCTTGGAATTGATTCATCTTTAAAAAATATGTTTAGAATAGAAACAACTTTATTCGAAAGGTTTTCTGCAATTTTCTCGTCTGTTCCTCCTACGGCTTGTGCAGCCTTAAATATTGCATTAGTAATTTTCTTCTCATCAAAAGGTACAATAGTTCCATCTCTTTTTTTCACTCTTTTTTTTATTTCATTAGTCATTTTAACCCCTTTTTTTTATATTTTTAATCATATCTTCAAAAGATTCTATGTCTGTAAAGTCTTTGTATACAGATGCAAATCTAACATACGCAACCTTGTCTAATTTCATTAGTTTTTCCATTACAAGTTCTCCTATAACTTGCGAATGTATCTCTTGAGTGTCATTGCTTCTTAGCTCTGCTTCAATTTCAATAAGTAAATTATCTATTTCTTCTGGATTGACTGGACGTTTTTCGCAAGCTCTTAACACCCCTTTTAAGATCTTGTCTTTGTTGAAGTGTTCTTTTTCTCCTGACTTTTTTACAATCTTCAAAGGCATAGTTTCAATCCTTTCATGGGTTGTGAATCTTTTGCCACATTTGAGACATTCACGCCTTCTTCTGATAATTCCATCTGTGTTTATACGTTTATCCAGAACCCTTATGCTTGAATTTGTACAGTACGGACACCTCATTTTCACCATATATTGTGTGTTTTATCTTTACTAATACACAACATATTGTGTTTTTGATAAATGTAGTATATAAAGATTTAGTGTGTTTGATGTGTATAATAAAAAAATAAAGAAAAAAATTAAGCTTTTTTCCAGCTTAAATCTAATAGGTTCTCCATTGCATTAGCAAAATATGGAGTGTTTACCCAAATTCCTATGTCATAACTTGGATGTACTTTATCATCATGCATCATCATAAACATGATTTCATTTCCATCTACTACACAAAACCTTGCATCAATTCCTTTTTGATCTTTAATCTCTGCAATTTTTGTAACCTCTTTCATTGCTTGTTTATTCTCATCAGTTGTTGGAGCAACAATTCTTATCTTAACTCCTTTTTTAGAAAGCTTAGATAAGGATGGAGAAAGTGTATCTAATTTTCTCAAAACTCCTTTTGATGTAGTTACTAAGGTTATAGATTTATTGGCTCTTTTGATCATAGTTTCTAGGTGTGAGTAAATATTATGTCTTCCTCTTATTGCACCAGATAAATCTGCTGGTTCAACGAATTCAACACCGTTTTTGTATAAAGAACTTAATTCCCCAAGAACATCTGAATGGTTTAAGTCTTTTAACTTTGAAACGTTCTTTTCAGCATCGTCTTTAATTGATCTCTTAACTCTTTCAATAACTTCTTTTGGTTCAACAGCCAGATACTTAATTGGTTTTCCAACCTTCATCATTGCAAAACCTTTTTTTTCTAAGGATTCTAGAACATCATAAGCTCTGGATCTTGGAACATCTCCAATGTCCGATAATTCTCCTGCTGTTGACACGCCCCTAGAAAGCAAAGCGGTCCATATTCTCACTTCATATAAGTTTAATCCAAAAAATTGTCTTAATTTATTTAGGAAATCTTCCTTAACTATCATAATTATTACCCCCTAATCCTCTTTTTTTATTTACTACTTGAAAAAAAGATAATCTTTCTTCACTAAGCAGCAAAAATGGACTATTAGTTAATAGTAATATGCCCCTTATATAAAGATTATTGTTTTTTATCGTCTATTTATTCTGCTGTTTGTAAAATTTTTCTACTCTTTCTAAAGTATCTATGTCATTAAATCCTAAATCTGACCGTAGCTTAATAACTCTTGGAAATCTTAAAGCAAATTTACTTGTATACGTGGGGGATTTTTGTATTTCATCGTAAGAAATTTCTAAAATTATTTTTGGTTTTAGTATTACTTGTTTTCCTTTTTTCTCTTTAATTGATGGTTTTAATTCTTTAGTTAATTTTTCAAAAGTTAGCTCGGAATCTTTTTCCGCTATTCCTGTTCCAACTTTTCCAATAGTTAATAGTTTATTCTTATCTCTACACGCTATTGTAAATGAAGATAACCATTTTGCTCTTTTTCCTTCCCCCCAATCTGCTGCAACGATTATTAGATCTAGCGTTTCTTTTACTGGTTTTAATTTTAGCCACCCCCCAACTCTTCTTCCAGGAATATATTTTGCTTTTAGATTTTTTATCATAATTCCTTCGTTTCCTTTTTTTAGTGATTCTTTGTAAAATTTATTTAATTCTTTTTCTGAAGAAGTTACTAACTTTTTTGTTAGTATAATTTTTGTTTTTTCTTGTTTAATTATTTTTTCTAATATCTTTCTTCTTTCTTCTTGTGTTTTATCTATTAAAGTTTCATTGTCTTTTTGAATTATATCAAAAACATTTATCTCTACAGGAAGTTCTTTTGATTTTTTACCTATATCATATTTTCTTTTTATTCTTTTTGAAATATTTTGGAAAGGGAGGTAATGTTTTGTTTTTGGATCAAATCCAACTAATTCTGAGTCTAAAATACAGCTTTTTACTTTCACATGTGATCTTATTGTTGGCATTATTTCTTCAAATTGTTTTGTTACATTTTCTAATCTTCTTGTGAATAGTTTTATTTCGTCTCCATTTTTATGAATCTGTAATCTGAACCCATCTAATTTATATTCTAATAAAGCTGGCTTTCCTAGATGTTTGAACGCATCTTCAGGAGATTCTGCTTTTATTGCTAGCATTGGGTTTATTGGTTTACCGACTTGCATAAATAATTTGTTTAGTTTGTGTTTCTTTGCAGCTAAAGCAACTTCTGCATAATCATTTGTTAAATTATATGCATGTTCTACTTTTGATGATAATTCATTGTATGTTTTTCTTGGGTCTTCTGTTTCTATTAACTTAAATTTTAAATCTGAATTTTTTAGTTTTGTTATTTTTTTTGGTTTTGTTTTTGTACCTTCTTCATTGATTCCCTTTACTCTTGGAAGAAATGCCCAAACAATTGCATCTCTGATTACTCCTTCTTTTACCCCTATTCTTAAATCTTCAATTACTGTTCTTGCTATGAATCTTGCCTCTTCCGGAGTAGATGAAGTAAATAGTTCTGTTATTAGCTGAATCTTTTTAGAAATTGTTCCTTGTCCTTCTAATTCTGATAGCTTTCTTATGTTCTCGAAAACTTTTGTTATTGTTAATTTCTTTGAGAATAATGTTGTTTGCTTTTTTGTTTTGATTAATTCCTCAACTACTTCTCCAAGATCTCCTTTTTTTACCCATTCTTTTTCAATTTTTTCATTGGGTACTCCTGTAGATGAATTTATGGCTTTAATTAATAATCTTGAAGAAATTCCTGTCTTCCTTTCATCCCATTTTGGAAAAATTCTCCCTTCTAATAAAAAAATAATTTTTTCTAAGTGTTCATCTGGAGTTTTTTTTAGAAGTTCTGCTATAATTTTTGTTTTTTCTAATCTTTTCGTGGTCTTTTCAAGTTCTTGATAATATTTTACTAGCTTAGAATAATCCATATTGGTAAATTAATCAGAGAAAATTATAAAGGTTTTGGTATTACTTGTCTCTTATTTGTCCTTTCTTTCCTTTTCCAAATTTAAATCTTATTGTTTGGGCTTGTTTTGGCAAGAATATCTCTTTTTCTAAACTCTTTTTGTCAAATCTTACAACTCCTTTAACAGGTCCATAATCTGGATGCATTGCTCTTACCTCATATGAACATGGCACTATTGATTTTCCATATACTACCCCTCTAGAATTTGTAGAATCTCTTTCTCTAATGAAGTGAACTCCTTCTATATGATCTAAAGGAACTAAGAATCTGCTATGTTCTCTTGGGTTTTTTAGATATTTACTTAAAAATTCATATTGTAAATCTGAAAATCCTTTTACCGATGGTTCAACTGGTTTAAATTCTAATAGTGCTCCACTTAATGGATATTCTGTTTCTAAGTCTCTAACTTCAACAGCTATTCTCTCCATTTTAAAAGTAGCTTGTACATAATTTTCTAATCTGGCCCTTATTGCTTTATCTGCCCTGCTTGTAATTGGACTATAACTACGAGGTTTATGGTCCATAAAATTAATGGTCTTTGTTGCTAGAACCTCTCCCTCTTCATTTGTTGCTTCAATATTAAATTCTCCTTCTGTTGAACCAAATATCAATTCTAGATCTGAAAAAAATTCAGCAGTAGTTCCTAAAACATAATCTTTTCTTAAAACATCAAAAGTAGCTTTCTTTGCTTTTTCTCTTGATATTTCATTTTCAGTAGTATAAAAGAAACTAACTTTTCCATTTTCATCTGTTCTTTTTATTCTTTGTCTTTCTCTATTCCCAAACCATATTGATGGATCACTTACCTTTTTGCCTTTTTCTTGGTAAACTCTAATTTCTATTCCATCTACTGGAATTCTTCCACTTAATATTCCCCTATCAGAATCTACTAGCTCCCTATTAACCAATTCTCTTCTTAGGACTTCTCCAGATGGGCTGGTTGTTACCCTAGTAGTTACCTTATATTGATTCTTTGTTGTTCTGTCAAATTTAAATAAAGTGATGTCAATGTTTCCTTCATGAGCTGAAGGATTATTAAAAAAATAATGTGGATCTTCTTTTAATTCTGTTTCTAATCTTGATTCAAGCCTTGTTGAATTTCTACTTGGTTTTTGGGTATTAAAACTTGTTTTTGGTTTTTGAGTTGAAGCTAGAGCACTTGGTGCGCAAGCTGTTAACAAAGTAGTTGCTAAGATGGGTAAGGCCACTCTTCTTATAACTTTATTTTGTAATAGTTTTTCTAACATTTTACGTAAAAATCTGAATAGAAATTGGTTTATAAGGTTTTCTATATTTATTATTTAGCAGTAGTTACAAACTTAGATAACTGTTTCTTAGCTTTTTCTCTTTTCTTTTGGTGCTCTTTTAAGAATTTCTGAGCTTTTTTTATTGTGTAGGCTTTTAATTCTGAAGTCAGCATCTTGCCAGATTTGTAATCTTTATGAATTTTTTCAAGTTTTTTATCATTTTCTTCTAATAATAAGTTAAGATACTGGAAACATACGTCCACATCCGGATTTCCTCCATGCTTTCTATGCTCTTCTATAGTTTCTTTTCCTCCAGAAAATGCTCTTTTTAACTTCTTTTCAATATCTTTCTGTGAATCTGTTGTGAAAATTGCAGATAATTCATTAGAAGAGGACATCTTTGCTGTTCCTAAGAGTCCTGGCATGAATTTTGACATTACTGAACTTGGTTTTTCAAGTTTTAATTTGTGTGCAATGTCTCTTGATAATTTTATGAATACATCTTGATCTATTCCAACTACAACCAAAGAAGGAAGTTTGTATTTGTAAGTTGGGTAAAGTATATGTGCTGCTTGTATGGCTGTGTAAAAAGATTGACCTATATTTTTATCGTTTGTTAGACCTAATGCTGCTTTTACTGTACCATAAGTTGTTGCCTTTGCACATTTTATAGTTAAGTTGTAAAAATCTTGATTAATATTTGTAAAATCGAACATGAATTCTGTTTTTTTAGGATTAAACCCTAGAGCTATTATATCTAAAGCATTATCATAAGCTAATTTTTGTGTTTCTTCCATAGTTAGTTTACTATTTACTAAGAATTTTTCATCGTCTGAAAAGGGTATGAAAACAAAACAGTCAAATTTATCCTGCATTTCTTTTACGAATTTGAAATTTAATAAATGGGCCAGGTGCATTTTATTGCTTGGTCCACGGCCAGAAACAATTGCAAACTTTTTACTTGTTATTTTATCTAAATCTCTATGTGCGAAGAAGTACTCTTTTTCTATTAATTTTATATTTTTGAATTTTTTCTTTAGAGAACTATCTATTTTGGAGGCGCCAAACTCTTTGATTACTTTGTTGTAATCTACTTCTCCTTCCACTTTGTACGGTGTAATTTTCATAAGGTTAATTTTAGAATTAGCTTATTTAAAGGTTACTCTTCTTGCCAGCTTGCCATGCACGGACAGATTATTTATATACTTATTTTGATTGATGTTGTTGTATGAATCGTAGATGGGATAAGAAAAATGGATTGGTTTTACCAGAAGATAGATCAAAAGAATTAGCAGAACTTGTTGGTGCTATTTTTGGAGATGGTTCTATGAATAACTCGGTAAGCAAAGGTTTTCATCTTAGGTTATATGGAAATTTGAAAAAAGATAAAGTCTATTTTGAATATCTTGGTGAATTATTGAAAAAACTATTTGGATTGAGAAATGTGAAAATATCTGGCCATCTTGCTGATAATACTATTAGGGTGCGGGTTTGTTCTAGAACTCTCTGCGAATTTCTTAATAACGAATTAGAGGTGCCTTACTCACCAAAACTAGATCTTAAAATCCCAGATTGGATATTAAATCAAAATGAATTATTTGTATGTTTTATTCGCGGGTTATTTGATACAGATGGCTGCGTTGTTTTTCAGAAACAAGATAAATATCAGTATACTTTGATTAAAATAGCTTGTTTAAAAAAATTAGCAGTTGAGTTGAAAAATAAATTGGAAGAAATTGAAATAAGATCATATATTTGTAAAAAAGGTCCTAATCCTCGAAACTGTGATTTGGTAATTAGAAGATCAGACTCTTTGAACAATTGGATTGAGATTATAGGCTCAAATAATGAAAGAAACATGACTAGACTTAAGATTGAGAAAAATGAGGTCGCCCGGATTTGAACCGGGATCTAGAGGGTTGGAGCCTCTCATACTAACCAGCTTATACTACGACCCCTTGTGTAAAAGTAAGAAGATTATGTATTTATTAAGTTTACTATGAAAACATTTAAAAGTTCTTAGTAGAATCTATTATCATGGATATTGATAACATTATCAAAGAAAGAAGAAGTATTCGACATTTTAAAAAGAAAGATATTCCTTGGAAAAAAATAAATGAAATTCTTGAAAGTTTTACTTATGCCCCTTGTGCGGGAGATATTCAAAACTTTAGATTGATTGTTTTTAAGAATGATGGAAAATTGAATAAGGCTTGTCATAGTCAAAGCTCTGTTGTAGAAAGTAATTTTTTGGTTGCTGTTTGTAGTGATGATTCTGATTTAGTTATATCCTACAAAGAAAAAGGCAAGTTTTTTGGAATTCAAAATACTGCTGCAGGAATTCAAAACATGATGTTAAAAGCTTATTCTATGAAAGTAGGTAGCTGTTGGATTCGTACTTATGATGAAGATAAAATTAGAGCTATTTTAAAAATACCTGAAAAAATAAGTTTGCACGCCATAGTTGCTTTTGGTTACTTTAAAGATAAACCAGAGATGCCCTTAAGATTAGATACTCAAAAAGTTATTAGTTTTAATGAATTTGGAAAATATCGGAGAGATCCTTTGCCTTTAATTAAGAAATAAAGCTTTATAAGTGGTGTAATTTTGCTTTTTTTATGGAAAATTTATATTTCAAAGCTCTGGATTTAGAATTACCTAATCCTTCTAGAGAGGGATTTGTTGTAGAATATTCTGATGATGGTTATGTTGATGATTTTAGATCCCATTATAGGAAATTGGCATTAGACTTTGGAGTGGAAGAATCCGCAATAAATGAAAGATTGGATGCTGATTTGCCAGAATATGCTTCTTTTTTTACTCACGGGGTGACCTTCTCCCTTAAATCAATCGGTCAAACAAGAGAAGATGTAGAACAATTTACTCATATTGCCTATCACAAGAATGATTTTGAAGATTTTGAACTATTTACTAGAATGCATGAAGAGGCACATGCCATTGAATACATTGGAGGAAGTCCAAAAGAAATCCTATATTCCTTTGTTGAGTGTGGTTGGGGGATGAAACCATCCAAATTACCAGAAGAATTGAGACAAAATGTTATTGCCCTTTGTTTTTTAGATAAAAAAGGAGTAAATTTGGAAAAGTTTCTTTTATGGAATATAGTTAATGAATTTTCTAGTTTAAATGGGAATAGTTCTGTAGTAAACGCCACAGATTATTTTGTTCGCAATAGAAATTAATTTTAAAAAAAACAAAAGAGGAAAAAGAAAGTATCACCTCTTTTTCCCCTCAAAAAGCAATGTAAAGTGATTGATCAAATGTGTTGGGGGTTAAAGAATGTTTGATCAAATCACTTGACTATGTCTATGCCGAAATCTGATTTCATTTGTTCGGCTTTTTCTGCTTGTTCTTGAAGCCTATCTACTTTTCCAAGCACATAAGGAGATTTTACTCCAGTTACAATAGTCATAACTCTTAACCTGCCTTCCATTCCTGGCTCGATTCTTGCTCCCCAGATTACATTTGCATCCGGGTCAAGATGTTCTGTTATGGCCTGACCAATTGCATCTATTTCTTCCAAAAGTAAGTCTTCTCCTCCTGCTACATGTATTAGCGCTCCAGTTGCTCCCCTATAATCCACATCTAATAATGGATTTGTTAGAGCTCTTTTTACAGATTCTTCTACTCTTCTCTCAGATGTTGACTCTCCAATACCCATTACTGAAACTCCTCCGTCCGTCATAATTGCTCTAACATCTGCATAATCTAAGTTTACCAAAGATGGAATTGCAATTATTTCTACTATTCCTTTAATCATTGTAGAAAGTAGTTCATTTGCAACTGCAAATGCTTGTTTTAGAGGTAAATTTCCAGCAATTTGAACCAACCTATTATTATCTATTACAATTACTGTATCAGATACTTGTCTTAATTGTTGTAATCCAAATTCTGCTTTGTCTACTCTTGCTTTTTCTATTTCAAAAGGCATTGTTACTGTTCCAATAACTATTGCTCCCATTTCTTTAGCAATTTGAGCTATTATTGGTGCACTTCCAGTTCCAGTTCCTCCACCCATTCCTGAGCAAACAAATACCATATCTGAACCTTTTAGTGTTTCTTTTAACTCTTGAATAGATTCTTTAGCGGATTCTCTTCCCATATCTATAAATCCACCACATCCAAGACCTCTTGTAAGATCTCTTCCAATTAGCAGTTTTCTATCTGCAGAAGAAATATCTAGATGTTGTTTGTCTGTATTTACAGCTACAACTTCTGCTCCAGAAATACCCTTCTTATAGAGCCACGAAACAATATTATTTCCGGCTCCACCTGCACCTATAACTTTAATGTTAGCCTGTCCCACTTCAATGTTGTTTACTTCTTGATTGTCTGCGTTTTTTAATGCGTCTTGTATAATAAATTCCATTTTTTTTCTTTTTCCCCCATAGAGTTTTATTGTTTTTTACTACAATAATCTTTATATATACGGAAGTGTAAATCTTCCATAGAGAAAGCTTATATTTCGCCAAAATAAACTGCTTTTTCGAGATAACCTAAACTAGTACATAAGAAAATACACGCGATAGATTCAGTTCGCCAACACGAATCTAAGTAATAACCTAATAGTATTTTCACTGTTTTAGTATATAAGTATTTTTAGAGTGTAATATATAGTTTTTAGTTTATAATTTCTTTTTATATCGACGATGATTCTTACTTTTTATGGATAAACCAAAGATTTTGATAAAGTATAAAGATGTTATTGATATCTGTTGTTATGACTTTGATTTAAAGTTTGGAAAGCCAAAAAATAAAAAAAACTTAGGAGAAGTTGATTGGGATACTTTAGAGATTATTATTGATCCAACTCAACCAGAAAATGAGTTGGGTGCTACATTGATCCATGAAATTTTACATGCCCATTATGATAAAAAAATTGGTGATGGAACTGATGAAGTATTTATAGAAAAGGAGACTCAATATTATGTTAGCCAAAGGCCAGATATTGTTAAGTTGGCTCTTAGTTTTATTTCTTAACAGTAGTTACAAATAGTAAGGTTTATATATGGTTATTTTTTTAGTTATTATAAGAAAATGAAACCTTTAGAAGAAATAAGATTATCAGAAATGTATGGAGATCCTTTTGATTATGGGAAAAAAATTCTTGATATTAGAATAGGGGATGTTGCTAAAAATATTTCCTTCGAGAATGACCCAATTTTAGTTAGAGAGATGTATTTTGCCCTCACTCAACTTTATTATGACTCTTTAATTGAGAGAGGTAGCGTAACTCCCGACCAAGAAAAGGTATGGAAAGATGTATGTCTTGCTGGAAAGGCTATTACGGGTTCTTTTTATAGAAATCAAGGAGTAAATTATGATGCAGTAAATACTTTCTTAGTACCAAATTTAGGAGATATAATTGAATCCATAGAAGGAACGGGCAATTTAGAGAGTACCTTTAGACATTGTATTTATAGGTATAGAAGTGTATACCACTTTGGGAGAAATTTGCCAAACTTTATAGAAGAAATAGGACATCCTGATACCTTAGTTGCAGTGGCCACCGGGGCTTTTGAACCTGCTTTTTTAGCCATGGATATCTTAGAAATAGATGATGTTCTACCAATACGACATTCAAGGGTATCCAGAAATGATAAATATCCTAGATTTTTGGATAATGGAGATTCTTCATACCCTGAAAAGTTATTGAATGAGAAAAAAGTTCTTATCATAGATGATATGGTTGACACTGGAAAAACCATGGTAAGAATTGAGAGTTTAGTTAATCAGTTTGATCCAAAAAAATTAGATATGTGTACTGTTAAAAAGTTTACCCAAGTTGAAGATCCCTTAGAAAGGGTTAGAGAACTTGGTAGAAATCATTAGTTTTTTATACTAGTTTTATTATTTTTGTTTCATGGCAGTTTGTGATAAAGTTAAAGTAAAAACTTCTAAAGAAGAATTTGTTGGAGTTTTAATGCCCGATTCTATAAATAACAAGTTAGTTTTGAAGTTAGAGTCTGGTTATAATGTTGGAATTGAGAAGAAAAAGGTTAAAAGCATCAAAGTTTTAGAAAAGTCTAGAGTGAAAAAGGAAATTTCTAAAAGAGTTAAGAAAAATTCTAAGTTGCCAACTATATCTATTTTACATACTGGTGGAACTATTGCTTCAAAAATTGATTATGAAACTGGAGGTGTTAGTGCACAGTTTACTCCTTCAGAAATACTGAAAAATGTTCCAGAGCTGGGAAAAATAGCTAATCTGGAGTGCAAGTTAATCTCAAACATATTTTCTGAGGATTTGACATTTAAAGATTATAATAAATTAGCTAAAGAAATTGAAAAAGAAGTTAAAAGGGGTGTTAAAGGAGTCATTATTACTCACGGGACGGATACCTTGCATTATTCCTCTGCTGCTTTGTCTTTTATGTTTGAGAATTTACCTATCCCAGTTGTTTTTGTTGGTGCTCAAAGAAGTTCTGATAGGGGAAGTTCTGATGCTTCTTTAAATCTAATTTGTGCTGCTCAATTTATAGTTAATACTAATTATTCTGGTGTTTGTGTGTGTATGCATAAATCTATGGATGATAATTCTTGTTTAATAATTTCTGGAGTAAAGGCAAGGAAGTTACACAGTTCTCGTAGGGATGCTTTCAAAGCTGTAAATGATATTCCAATTTCTGAGATTGATATAAAAGGTAAGATTCTATCTGGAAAAAGTAAATTTAGTAAGGTTGAAGGTAAGTTAAAAGTACATTTACTTAAGGAAAATCTGAAAGTTGGAATTCTTAGGGGCCATCCTCACATGAATGTTAAGGAAGTTAGTTGCTTTTCCGGGTTTGATGGTTTAATTCTAGAAGGAACTGGTTTAGGTCATTTTCCAATTCATGAAAGCAATAAAGGAATTTTTAAGGAATTGAAGAAATTAAGTAAAGAAATGCCGTTGGTTATGACATCTCAGACAGTTTTTGGTAGAGTTAATATGGATGTTTATTCAACTGGAAGAGAATTACAAGAGTTTGTTATTTCTGGAGAAGACATGTTAACTGAAGTTGCATTTATTAAATTGGCTTTTTTGTTAAGTAATTTTAAGAAAGAGGTTAATAGTTTAATTAGAGAAGATCTGAAAGGAGAAATAAACAAAAGAATTTCGGATGAGTTTTTATAATGAAAAAAAGTTTAGTCGGGTTAGTTTTGTTGTCTTTAGTTGGGTGTGGTTCTACAGAAGAATTTGTTTCTGTTGAAAAACCTGTTGTTGTTGATAGTTTGGTTATTTCTAATGGGGAATTTGATGGTTTTGTTCCTAATGCCATTGGTTTTAATAGATTTTTAAAAGTTGTTGATGATAGTCTAGGTTTTTATTCTTATGATATAAATAAAAAGTACTATGATTATTTAGACTATGTTTTGGAAACTACTGGCGAAGATGGGAATAAATATGTTATCACTTTAGGTTTTGATCATAAGAAAATTTTAGTTAGCGAGATGGAATAAAAAGTTCTTCAAATATCCTATCTAGAAATCTTGTGTATTGAGTTTGTTCCCATTGTTTTTTGAAATCTGATAGCATTTTATCTGCTTCTTCTATGAACTCAATTGGCATATCATCAGTATCAAAGATTGTAAAACTGAAAGGAATCCCATCTATGCCATATTCTTTTGAGTGTATCCCTCTTCTTTTTCCTCCTTCGAAATCTATTTCTATAGAAAGATCAAAATTGCCTGGATTATGTTTAAACTCTGCTCCAATTTTGTCATCTAATGTTAATTTTATCATTGCATCGTTTCTGTATGGAACGTGTGGAAAATCAAAATGGTCTTTAAGAAAGGTTTGGGTGTATCTGCTGTTTATATCCCCATATTGGGGATGACTTCTTACTCCATTAATCATTAAATACGCTGCAATTACATGTGAAAGCCCATATTTTGATTCTGTCATGTTTTTGTGGAGTTATTTGTAGCTTATAATTTTTATGAATTAAATAATAATGTTTATATATTGTGATATCCTTCTTATTTATTATGGATAATTTGAAAAAACTTGGTTTAGTTGGTGCATTTATTGGTGCTACTGCTCTAGCAGGATGTAGTTCTCATAATAAAAGTTTAGAGAATAGTTGTGATATTCACCAAAGACTTGAGATTAAGGAAATCGAAATGTCTTATCTCACAAAAAAGAGATTATCAACTTATAGAGAATATCATAGTGGTGCCTTAAGTGGAGTAGATTATGTAGCAATTGCTTTTGATTTAGTCTGGAGAGATACGGGCAGGCTTAAAGTAGATGGAAATTGTGTTGTTGCATCTCTTGAAAATACTTCTGTTGATATTGTTGAAGAAGGAGATTCTTATTATATTTGTGTTGCTTTAGATAATTTAGGAATAGATTATGAGGTAAGATTAGAAAAAGATCTAGAATTTGGCTATATAGAGCAGAAATAGTTAGAATTTATAACCTATGATTTTATATATTAATTTTGAAACTATATAGTCTGAGTTTGTGGTCTTATTTGGACAAAGTTCTACTATGTCAACTCCAACTACATTTTTTTCTTTGAATAGTTGTTTTAATAGACTTAATAATTGATACCATCTTACTCCCCCCGGTTCGGGTGTTCCCACATCGGGCATTATACTTGGATCTAGTGCATCTAAATCTATGGTTAAATAGACGTTTTCTTTTAGTGTTTGTAGTATTTCTTGAATATAATTTTTATTGTAGATTAAATCCTTCATAAAAAAAGTATTTATTTTGTTATGTTTTATGAATTCATGTTCTTTTTTTTCTAAAGATCTTATTCCCACTTGAGTTATATTTTTATTTATTTCAAAAACTCTTCTCATTACACAAGCGTGAGACATTTTGTTGTTTTCAAAGGAATCTTTTAAGTCTGCATGAGCATCTATTTGTAAAATTGAAAGATTTTCTTGAGAATGTCTTTTTATTAAAGGAAGAGAGATTATATGTTCTCCCCCAATTGCTATTATGAATTTGTCTGTTTCTAATTTTTCTAATTCTTCTAGAGTTTTTATTTCGTCTAGAGTTGTAATTCCCACTTGATAGGGTTCTTTTTGGAGCTCTTCATCATAAAGTTCTAATTCATTTGAAGCTTTTAGTATTGCTTTTGGAGCATTTTTTGTTCCTTTTTTGTAAGAAGTTGTTTTTTCATAAGGAACTGGGAGTATAGCTACCTTGGCTTCTTCGAAATTTGGGAGGTTCATGAAAGTTTCCATTAAATTTTGAATACATCGTTTTTTTATAAAAGTTTCTAGAATTCATTTGTTATTACTGATTAGGAATATTTATATAGTCTTTTACAACCCTATAAATTTATGGTTAATAATTATTTAAAAAATATTGGTAAGGCAGTACTGCCTTTAGTTTTAGCCGCTTCTTTGGGCGGAGCTGTTTCTTCAAAAGCAGAAATTCCTGGATATTGGTTTAAAGAAAAAGGCACTAAAATTGAAGCTAGAGGTAAAATGAATGATCAAGGAACAAGGTTAATTTATGATAAAACTGGAGAAGGAGAATTTTACCCTTTAGATGCCGATTCTACACAAGTTGGTTTTGGTGGAGGTTTTGGAAATTTAGAGGATATATATCTTAATAATGTTAAGTTTGAAAATGGAAGTGCTATTTTTCAACTTCCTTACAATTTGAAAGGCATTGATTTTAGGTGTTCTGGGTCTTCTTTGACTAGTTCTCCAAAAGAATCTTATACATGGCAAAAAGATTTACACTTACTTAGAGAACAAAATCATGATTATAGTTTTTCTGATTTGGGGGAAGTTGTAGAATTTCTTGGGAATACTTCACAGGCCCCTTATGTAACTAATATGATAGAATATGATATTCAAGATTATTTGGGTGGGTTGGAGTGTACTGAAGAATTAAAAGAGTCTTTATCTGATCCTACTTATAATCAAGATTTATTTGATCTTATTCATTTTTATACTTATGGAGGTAATGAAGAATGAAAAAAGGAATTATTATTTTTGGAGCAGTATTAGCGGTTTTGCTTGCTGGATTTATTTTTTGGAATGCTTCTTTTGTTCAAGCATTTGGTTCTGGAGGGACTTGTAATTGTAGCATAGACCCTGAAACTGGGCAAGAAATTTGTTGCAGCTGTTCTTCAGATGGTTCTGCATGTTCTGGACAAGGAACTGCATGTGGGGGCGGAGGAATTTATTATTCAATTTCCCTTAGTGAATTAAAAACAATATATGGATAACTGAACTATGAAATCACTTAACTTTTTTTCATTTTTGGTGTTTGCGTTAGTTTTCATTAGTTTATTTAGTGTAGGTTCTCTTGCTAAAACAAAAGATAGAGATTTTTTTGATAGTATAGTTTGGGATAATATACATGGAAAATCATGGATTCCTGAACACTCAACAAATCAATATGGTATTGGAACATGTTGGGCTTTTGGTACTATTGCTGCTCTTGAATCCCAATATTTGCTAACAAGAGTAAATGTTGATAGTATTGATTTAGCTGAGCTTTACCTTATTGAAAACTGTGAAGAATGTTGGGAAGGCCCAATAGGATGTGTGTATAATGGTGGAAGTTCTGTTTACGCTGCTGAGTTTTTAATTAGTTCAATTTCTTTTCAGGAAGAAAGTGATTGTTATCCTTACTCTAATTTAATTGGTACTGATGTTAATTGTTGGACTGTTGGTGGAAACTATAGCTGTGGTTCAAGTGCTCCAAGTATAGATGATTATGATTATTTTTCTTTATTTAATATGGATTATAATGAAGGAATGAAACTTATAAGGAAAGTTTTATGGATTTATGGCCCTGTTGAAGCTACTTATGCTGCTGGAGATGTATTTCATTCTGTTTTAATTTATGGATATGATGAGGACAATTCTGACGGAAGGCTTTTTGTGAAAGATAGCGCTAGATTAGAATATGGTCAAAATTTTTATGAAACTGATGCTATGCCGGTCGGTTTAATTGGTCTGAAATATCAATATTCTGGAGATTGCCAAAATAATGATGGAGATGCTTATTGTTTTTGGGGAATTGCAGCATTCCATTCTGGACTGGAAAAACCAGATAGTTGTGATGGTTTAGGTTGTTCAAGAGAAATTCCTGATTGTGATGATGGGAATTATGATATCCATGGATGCGAATTTAGTTGTGGTGATGGAGTTTGTGATAATTGGGAAGCTTGCTATGTTGGAGAACCAAATGGTGATTGTTTCCAAGATTGTTATCGTCCTGGCGGAAGAGATTATGCCTGTTGTGGAGATGGAATCTTTGATGAAGGAGAAGATTGTTCTTGGTGCCCACAAGATGTCCCTGAAGGATGCCCAGAGTGTTCTGATAGAATAGATAATGATGGAGATGGGTTGATTGATTATGGGGGATATTTATTCTTTGGCAAAGATTTTGGTTGTAGCGGATTTGATGATAATAGAGAAAAGAGTAAACCTGAAGAAAGAGTAAATTTTATGTCGGTTTATTTTGGAGATGAATTTAATTAAAATTATTTTTCTATTTTAGAAGGAGTTTTATCTTTTACACCAGCAGCACTATGATATCTTGGTTTTATACATTTGTCTAAACTTTCTATTAATGCCTCTTCGTTTTCTATGCCTTTTGTTAGATCTTTCCCCCAACCTAAAGGAAATTCAAATCCTCCTTCGTTTGTTGCGTCTTTTGTTCCAAAACTGCTCCCGGGTATACTTCCTATCATTTCTTTTAGAAATTTATCTAAACTTATGCTATCATCTGTCGTTCTTATGGAACCTCTTACTTTTTCCCCACGGACCCCCCAGACCAAAACAGTTTTTGCACTAAGTTTTTGTATTAAATAATCTGCTGAAATCGAGATTGCTCCCCTGTCTCCAGTTCCTAAAATTCCCACATTGGAGATTAAATAATTATCTTTTGTATCTCTATTTCTTATTGATAGCGCTAGTGCATCTATCTCTGCCGAGGACAAAGGTTGAGATAAAATCTGAGAAAGAACAGAGGTATTTGCAATTGTATCCAAATAAGCTAACGCTAAGTAGTCTCTAGAATTAGCAGTTAATGCTTTTTCTGTTTTTAATCCAGTATCACTTAAAATTCCGTGCATTAGGGCAATTGATACATTTACTTCGTCTTCTCCGGCTTTTTTTAGTAAATTTGCCTTTTCTAAATATCCAGCATAGATTGTAGCAGCTGCTCCAGTCTTTTGATCTATATCAGAAAACTTGGATTCTAGACCTCCTTCTGTTTTTTTATCATGGTGATCTACTATTGAGATTACTTCTAATCCTTTAACTCTTTTTGAAAAAATATCATCATAACCTTGGGAATCAACTAAGCATATTCCTCCATATTGTGAAAAATCTGTATCATCAGAAAGTTTTATTAAATCAATTCCTAATATTTTTACTAATGCATTGTTTTCATTACGGTCTATTTCTTCATCATATATTATATCTATCTCTACCCCATATTGTTTACCTATAAATTGTGTGGCAAAGGCTGAAGAAATCCAATCTGGGTCCGGTGAGCCTTGAGAAATAACTGCTAATTGTTTTCCTTTATACCCTTTTAATGTATCTATAAATGAGGCGGTTTTTTTCTCTTGAACCATGGTTTGCGGTCAAGTTTTTGAGTATTTAAAGCTTTCTGGACTAGGAAAGCTTTAAAAGATTATTGGAAAAAGATTCCGAGATAATGTTATTTTTCTATAGTGGTTACAAATAGAAAAGTTTATAAGGATAAATTAAAGACAAAAAAATATGATTGGCGTGGCCAAAAGAATCGTTATAGTTTCGGATTGTTCCGATGTAGCATATAACGAGATGAGAGCTACTATTCTGAGTGAATTAGGGGATACTAGCCAAAACATTTCTGTTGAACCCTTAGTAAAGGCAAAAGAATTTTCCATTGAGAATGGTTCTTTTCTTGTTAGACTTATGGGAGAAGTTTATGATCCTTCGAATACAATTTTCTTAGTTGTTTTAAATTCTTTAAGGACAAATAGAAAAGATAGAGCAAGAATTATTGGAGAAACTAAAAATGGTTTTAAATTTGTTGGGGCCAACACTGGAACATTAAATTGGCTCATAAAAGATTTTGGATTGAAAAACTTATATGAATTAAATGCGTCTGGATTAATGGGAAAAGATTTTATTTCATTTGGTGGAAAACATGTGCATTCCCCCGCCGTAGCTAAAGTTGCTAAAGGTGTTAATTTTTCAGGACTTGGGGAAGAAAGAAGTGAAGAATTTTTATGCGATTATAGAGTCGAAGATGGATGTGTTGTCCATATTGATAATTTTGGTGTTTTAAAAATAAATGGAAGTTTGGAAAATTTAGAAGAGGGAGATAAATTAGATATATTTGTTAATGGAGAAAGAAAAATTGTTGCTGTTTTTTCTTATTCTATGAAGGATCTAGAAGACAGCACCTGGGCAATTTATCCGGGAAGTTCACTAAATAACCTTCCAGAAATTGGGAAAGTTAGAGAATTAAGTTCAGCAAAAAAACTTGGTGCAAAAATAGGAGATATCATTACATGGAAGAAAATCTAACCACTTCAGATATCAAAGTTAGTATGCCTCTATATGAAATAAGAATATCTGTTACCGGGGCATGTAATCATGATTGTTTTTATTGTGGGCCATTTTCTGATGGTAAGCATGATAATGGATATGCAAATTTTGGTTTAGATCAAGTTGAAGGTATTAGCGGGTTGGCTAAAGAAAATAACCTTCATGTTCGGCTTACTGGTGGAGAACCTTCTATGAGAACCGACTTATTAGATATTGTCAAACTTTTAAGCCATAATGGTATTGATGACATTGGCCTAACTACAAATTGTTCAAATGTGGATGGTAGAGATATCTCTAATTTAGCTGATGCTGGCCTTGGGGCCTTGCATATACATGTTCCTTCTCTTAATAGATCGGTTTTTGAAGATACAATAAGAAAAAAAGTTAGAAGAGAACTTATCAACATAATCGAGACTTCTGAATATTGTAAGAGAAACAATGTAAGGGTCGAATTTAATACTCCTGTCACAAGAGTAAATTTAGATAGCCTTCCAGAATTAATGAGTTTTTGTTATGATAGAAAAATTAACTTAAAATTAATAGAAGAAGTAAATATGAAAAAAGATCAGATTAATGAAACAGAGATAACTGAACTTATGGAAAACTGGCTTTCTGAGAGGGGATCTATGCCAATGAGTGAAAAAATTGAAAAAGTATATGGGAGTGTATATAATTTTGATGATTTCTTTTTTAGAATAGCTCCTGCCACTCCTGATTTGGTGGACCATTTACAAGGAAAAGAAAGAAAAATATTATTAGATGGAAGATATTGGATTGGTGGGAGAAATGGTAATTATTTATTTACTCCTTCCTATTTTTTGAAACCTATGGAGGGAGATATTGGTGATTTAAAGAGAGATTTTAATCATTCCTTGGGGCTATATAATGAGAAAAAATAAATTAAGATATGGAAAGATAGTTGCTGATTCATACTATCCATCTGAAAAAAATAATGGTGCAGTTATTATATTTTGTGCTGGAATTCCTGGAAAGTCCAACTACTTAGAATTAGCAAAAAGGTATGTTGATGAAGGATTTACATTCATCCACCCAAAGTATATTGGTTCGTGGGAAAGTTATGGAAATTTTAGTATTACCAAATGTAAAGAAACTATTATTTCTTTTGTTGGTGGGTTGAAAGCAGGAAAAATTAAAACTGTTTTTAATAATTCTTTTGATGTTTCTCCTAAAAAAATATTTTTAGTGGGTCATAGCTTTGGCGGGAGTATTGCTTTATCTACTGGTGCTGAATTAGATATTGATGGAATTGTAGCTCTAGCTCCCGTTGTGGACTATTCCGTGCATGCTAAAGATCCAAATATAAGAGAAGAAAATTTATCTGGATTATTTGATTTTATGAAATTTGGTTTTGAGAATACTTATAGGAAAATGAATAAAATGGAATGGGATAATTTTTGTGAAACTGGAATTGATGTAAATCCTGTAGATTATGTTGATAACTTAAGGAACAAAAGAATTCTATTAATCCATGGAAAAAATGACAATTCTGTGAGTTGTAATAGAACAAAAGAATTTTATGAAAAATTGAATTCTGAAAAAAGTGTGTATAAAGAAACTGAAGATAATCACAGCCGTATAAAGGAGAATTCTATCCCGGCAGTTATATCTTGGATATGGAAAATGGAAAATGAAGGTAATAGCTAATCCGCCTGCAGGAATCTACAATGGAGATCTTCCATTAGGTTATGCTTACTACCATACTTTATTGGATATTCATGCAAGGTTTTTGAATAATTTGGGAGAAGATGTAGTTTGTCATAAATATAGTTTGAATGCCCTGGGTAAAAGGGCAGAAAATTTAGGACTAAATATTCCTTTGGAAGACCATGTTAGAAACATGATTGAAGAAGGCCAATTGAGAGATAAGTTGAATTTGTCTTTTGAAGGGGAAATTTTAGATTGTGTTCCAGAATCAATGGAAAAATCTCAGGAAGTTCTTGTAGAATTAGATAAAAAAGGATATATTATTAGAAGTGGAGATGAAACTTATTTGAATGTTGGAAAAATTTCTTCTGAAAAAGATTTAGAGGGAGTTGTAGAAAAAATAAATTTCTTCCCTGGAAGAGCTAAAAGTGAATTTTTGAGAATGATTAGAAAAAGTTCTGATGCAATTAAAATATCAAAGCCTAGAAAATATGCTGCTTCAAACCCCTTGGGCGGAGAAAACATATCTCCAATCTTCACAGTTGCAAATATGTGGGAGGCTTATTTTGATAATGAGATAGATTTTATGTCATGTTCAGAAAAAGAGATAGCCAGATATTTATTATTAAGATTTTACTCTCAAACCGGAATTTCAGATAAACTTCCTATGAAAAATGTTTTTATTTTTAATCGTATCAATCCGGAAGGGGGATTTGGTGAATGGGACATGGATAAACTTCTTCAAGATGGTTCTGATCCTTTAAGGTATACTTTTGCAAAAAGCCTTTCTTTTTCTAGACAATCAGTTGATGTTAAAAAAGGGTTGTTAGATGGGGGAAAGAAATTTGTTAATTTGGTTGATAATTTGGGAACTTTCTTTCAAAACAATGGTTTCTCTGAAAGAAATATTGCTTTTTGTGAAGATGAAAAATATATTTCTGATATGAATGGTTTTAGATTTAATAAAGTTCTATCTGGATTAGAGAGGGATTTTAGGCAGCTTAGTCGGGAAATTAATAAAAGTAGGCAGGGTGGGAAATTATACCCTTTTGTTGATTCTTTCTTTAGAAAATATTCTGATCTTGTTGCTAAATTATCTCCTTTTTGTCCAGGCATTTGTAATGATTCTTAAGTGATTACAAATAGAAAGTTTTATAAACACTGGATTTTTGTTTCTATTTAATATAAGTATGAATATGTGAGAAAGCACTTGAACATTTTATGAACATTTCGCTTTTTCTATAAGAGTGCTGAAATATTAGGAGAAAATTAAAAAATGATATTTGAAGATTTAGGTCTAAATACTAATCTATTTAAGACTATAAAAGAAATGGGTTTTAGTAAGCCCACACAAATTCAAGAAAAGTCTATTCCTTTCATTATGCAAGGAAAAGATGTAGTAGGAGAATCAGAAACTGGTTCTGGAAAGACGTTGGCTTTTGGCGCAGGAATAATTGAAAAAGTTGTTCCAAAAGAAGGATTACAAGCTTTGGTTTTAACTCCAACAAGAGAGTTAGCTGAACAAGTTATGAAAGCTATTGATCAATTTTCTAGTGGAAATTCTTTGAGAACGGCTAGTGTTTATGGAGGCGTTTCAATTACTAATCAGATTCATGAGTTAACTAGGGCCGAAGTTGTTGTTGCAACTCCGGGAAGATTATTAGACCATTTACAAAGGAGAACTATTGATCTTTCAAAAATTAGAATATTAGTTCTAGATGAAGCAGATAGAATGCTTGATATGGGATTTGTAGATGATGTTGAAAGAATTGTTAGAAGTTGTCCTAGAGAAAGGCAAACTATGTTTTTTTCTGCTACAATTGATTCAAGAATTAAAAGTTTAGCTAATAAATATATGGTTAGTCCTGAAATTATTATGGCTGGAAAACAAGTTGATCCTAGTAAGCTTAAACAAGTTTATTATGATGTTACAAAAAATATGAAGTTATCTATGTTAGTTCATCTATTGAAGGAAGAAAAATCCGGATTAGCTATGGTTTTTTGCAATACAAGAATGAATACAGACTTTGTTGTTAAAAATTTAAAAGCTAATAAAATAGATGCGATTGCAATACATGGTGGATTTACTCAGAACAAAAGATCTCGAAGTTTGGATTTCTTTAATAGGGCCAAATTTGGAGTTTTAGTATGTACTGACGTTGCTGCTAGAGGATTGCATATAGATAATGTTTCTCATGTTTACAACTATGAAATTCCTTCAGATTCTAAGGATTATGTCCACAGAATTGGAAGAACCGCTCGTGCTGGAGAAGCAGGAAAAGTAATTAATTTACTTTGTGAGTTTGATTACGACAACTTTAGGAGAATTCAAAGAGACTATAGTGAGTTATCTGTTGAAAAAATGGAAAAACCACACGTAGAAAGGGTAATTGCAATTAGAGTAGAAAGCTCTTATGGTAAAAAACCCTTCAGAAGTCGTAAGAAAACCTGGAGAAAAAGGTAATTAGAAAGGTTTAAAAGGAGTATATAGTTGATAATCAATATGGAGGTTTCCAAATGAAAGGTACAGTAAAATTTTTCAATGAACAGAAAGGTTTTGGATTTGTTGCTGGAGAAGATGGTACAGAATATTTCGTACATCAATCAGGTTTAGCTGAAGGAACAAGGTTAAACGAAGGCGATGCTGTTACTTTTGACGTCGAAGAAGGCGACAGAGGTCCAAAAGCTGTTAACGTAGTTAAAGAGTAAAATTAAGTTTTCATTATTATGATTCTTAAAATTTTATTTTTCTTTTTTTTTAGTTTATTTTCTATTTGTTAGTTTGAAAAAGTTCTTCTTTTTTATTGGAGAATCATCATGAACATATCTTACATCTTCGATCGAGTAGAATGCTTTAGGATTGTGTTTTTTAATTATTTTTGTAATTTTTTTAATATCTTTTCTATTTATTATTGTTAGAATTAGTTTTACTTTTCCATCTTTTCCATCTGCCCCTAAACTTGTTACTGTATATTTGTTCATTCTTAATTCTTCTAAAAGTTCAGATGCATCTTTTCTTGTGATTACTCTTAAAGTTACTTTTCCAAAAGAAATTTTTTCTTCTATTGCCATTCCAACTAGCGTTCCCATTGCAAATCCTCCTGCATAAGCAAAATAATAGAAATAATTAGTTAAATTGCTCATGATTTGGTTTATTGCTGCTAACCAGATTAGAACTTCAAAAAATCCTATTATTGTTGCATACTTTTTGAAACCTTTTGATATAAAAATTACTCTTACTGTGCCCATACTAACATCTATGATTCTGGCTAGAAAAATAAATAAGGGTAGAATTACTAAAGCGTATAAATTTGAATCTAAAAATGCTATGAATTCCATAATTAGATTATATTATTTTTGAGTTTATATTCTTTTTGGAAGGAAAGTCTTAAAAGTTTAGTATTTTTTTCTTTTTTAATGAATTTTAGTGAAACAAGACAGAAAATAGAAAATATTTTGGAATCTAATCCGGGGGTTGTTGTTATTCGAAGAAATTTAAAAACTGATAATGTATTATTAAGCGAGGGTAGGTCCGGTGGACTTTATCTGAGGTATATGATTGTTCCAAAACCTGGTATTTTTGTTCCAGAAGAATTGAAAGAGTTTGGTTTAGATTTATTTGATGGAAGTGGGATTAAAGTGCAGACTCCTGGAAATTATGATTTTTGTATTCATGAAGGAAAGTTTAATTGTGGAGTATTGTATATTGAAAGTGAACCGGTTGTTATTGAAACTAGGGAATCGAGAAAGAGCTTTGAAGTTAGAGATCAATCTATAGTAAATGAGTTGGGACTTCAAGAGGGATTTAAAGATTCTTTAGATACTTCCAAGAATTATTGTTCCTCTGGGTTTAGCTTGTTTGTTTATCCCGATGAAAGATGGATAAGAGATAAATTTGGACACGGAGAGATAACCCATTCGATACCGTTAAAAGAGTTAGAAGAATATAAATGAGAATTCTTAAAAATAAGTTACAATATGGTGTGTTTTCCTCATATTAAAAAGATTGTGGAAAAAGACTTTTAAATGGTAAGTTGGGTTATGGATAAAATGGATTTAAAAGGTTTAGAACATTTGCCAATTCTTGATGGGGGTAGTTGGTTGTTTACCAATGATGACCATGGCCCAATAAGGAATATTGTAGAGATTGTTGAAGTTGAAACAACTGAAATAATACCTTTATTGGGGGAAGGGATTTTGGGACCAGAATATCATTTGGTATATGTTTTGGGACTATTGCTCCAGGGGAAAAAGGCAAAATATGGGGGCGAAATTGAAGCAGATGAATGTAAAGATCATAGGTTGGTTTGTTGTCAAGGAGTTAGTAAGAGTGGTACAATTTATTTGCCTTCCGTACACCCCTTGAACATAGAAATTTCTAAATTGGATAGTTACAGGGTGCTAGAAAAGATAGTTGATGGAAGAGTGATTTAAAAAAAAACTTTTTCTTCTTTTTTAAAATAAGATTAAAGTCTTAGAAAGATTTAATAATTAGAAAATCTAAGGAAAATTATGAAAAAAAGTATTTTAATTTTGATGTTTGTTTTTATATTATCTTTTAGTTCTTATGCTGCAATGGATGCTGTTACTCCATTTTGTGAGCACCAGGGATATGCTATTGACAGAGAAAATCTAAAATGTGTTTTTGATGATGGGAACTCTTGTGATATTGGAGATTTTTATAGTGGTGATTGTGGTGTTGAATATGTTAAGGATTTTCCTTGTGTAGAATCTGGGGAGTTTGTTTTTCATTTTGAGGAATGTTGTGATGGTCTTATGTCTCACATAAAGGGAGGATATATTGGGCAACCCATGTGTAAGCCAATTACTGTGGGAAATATGGTTACTTCTATTGATTTTTTTAAAGTTTCCCGAATGATATTTCCTATTGTTGTTCTTTTAGTTATTTTTATTGGGGCAATTTACTTTTTTAAAAGGAGGAAGAATGAATCTACTTAAGAAGTGGTGGTTTTGGGTTGTTTTGGTTTTTATTATTATTTTTTGGATGTTGTCTCCGATTTTATATGATATTTTAATATTGCCAATTCATGAATCAAATATAAAGGGAGAAATTGATGATGCTAATTATTGTAATGTTAAAGAGGATTGTGTGAGTTTTGGTGGGAAGTGTCCTTTTGGTTGTTATGTTTCTGTTAATATTAATGAAGAATATAGAATAAGGGAATTGGTTGATTCATATATGCCAAAGAGTAGTTTTTGTGAGTATTCTTGTGCGCATTGTACAGTTGTTGATTGTATAGATAATCAATGTGAAATTATCTGCCCCGGTGGGGGTTCTTCTTATTGTTTGGCCGATGGAGAGAAGTGTCACCTTCCAGATGCATGTGAGGAAAAATGTTGCTCTGGAGGATATACGTTTTGCGATTCGGAACCATTGGAATGTGAAGGATGTGTTCCCGATTATTGTTGTGGCTTTAAAGAAGATTGTATAGGGGATGGAGAATACTGTCAATTATCTCCTGGTTCTGAACCTAGCTGTAATGATTGTTGTTCTAACAACCACTATATTCCGAGTGGATGTCCTGCAGGAATGGACTGCCCGTCTGGCCCGCCAACTAGGGGGATATGTGGTGAAGCAAACCCTTAAAAGTTAGTTATTTTCTTCTTTTCTAAGGGATTTAGTTAAAGAATAGTTTTATATAGTTTATTTATCAGTTTATTTTTATGAAATCAAACAAAAATTTATTAGTTTGGGGCGTAGGGCTGATTGTCTTATCACTGATTCTTGGATTTGTCCTTAGTTTCAACCTATTTTTACATATTGGGATTTTAACTATAGGATTCGGAATGGTTTTCTATGGTTTACTGGATTCCTCAAAAGGCTCTTTTTGGAAGAAAGGGGTAATGACTATATTAGCCGTTGTAATTGGATTAATTTTGGCCTGGGCCCTGGTTGCTTTACTATTTATGTTGGCATTTTCATTCTATTAGCAAGGAAAGGTTTAAAAATTAGTTCTTTTCTTCTTTTTTAATGGATTTAGTTAAAGATTTGAAGTGGAAGAAAGGAATGGATGTAGCTACGTTAGTTAATTCTCTAGGTAAAGTTGGTTTTCAAGCAATTCATTTGGAGAGGGCTAAGGAGACTATAATTAAAATGAAAAAAGATGGTTGTAAGATTTATTTGACTTTTACTTCGAATATGGTTACTTCTGGTTTACGTGGGTTTTTTGCGCAGTTGATAAAATTAGGTTTGGTTGATGTTGTTGTAACTACTGTAGGCGGTATTGAGGAAGATATCATGAAGGCCCATAAGGAGGATTTTGTAATTGGTGATTTTAATAGTAATGATGTTGAATTATATGAAAAAGGAGTAAATAGGGTTGGAAATTTGTTTATTAGGTCAGAATCTTATGCAAAGTTTGAGGATTTGATGAAACCTTATTTGAAAGATATTTATTCTAAGAAGAAAAGGGTTACTCCTTCTGAGATATTTAATGAAATAGGTTTAAAGTTAGATGATGAGGATTCAATATTATTTCAGGCTGCTAAGAAGAAAGTTCCAATATTTTGTCCGGCTGTGACTGATGGGGCTTTTGGTTTTCATTTGTTTATGTTTCAGCAGGATCATTCTGATTTTGTAGTTGATGTGGTTAAGGATTTTTCTAATATATTGTTTAGTACTTCACAGGATGAGAAGAAAGGTTTGATATCTTTAGGGGGGAGTATTAGTAAGCATCATGCTATTTTGGCTTGTTTGTTGAATGGTGGATTGGATTATGCTGTTTATATGACAACTGCTTCTAGTTCTAGTGGTTCTATGTCTGGGGCTTCGACAAATGAAGCTAAGTCGTGGGGAAAGATAAAGGATGATTCGGATGCTGTAACTGTAATTGGTGATGTTTCTGTGACTTTTCCTTTGGTAATGGTTTCGGTTCTTGAGGCGTTGGAGAAGGAAAATTTATTAAAGGAGTAAAATAAATAATTAGTGTATGAATACAAATAATAAATTTATTTTATGGGGAGTAATAGTTCTTGTTTTTAGTTTTGTTGCTATTTGGTTAGTTGGGCCATGGATTTTTCAGTCTCCTTTAATTAATGGTTTGGTTAAGTATTGGATTATTGGTGTTCCATTTATTGGTTTGGCTTTGGTATTCTATGGCATATTGAGTTATATAAAAGTGGGTATTAGTGGTACTCCAAAAAAAATTATTTTAGTGGCAGTAAGCTTGATTTTAGGATACCTTATTGCTAGGTATTTACTTATAGGTTTTTTCTCGCTCATTTTGTTAAACTTTGGCTAATTGTTGTTGTTGTTACGACTGTTGGTGGTTTGGAAGAAGATATTATGAAAGCTCATAATGAAGACTTCGTAATAGGAAGCTTTTCAGAGGATGATGTTGAATTATATGAAAAAGGAGTTAATAGGGTTGGAAATTTGTTTATTAGAACAGAATCTTATGCTAAGTTTGAAGATTTGATGAAACCTTATTTGAAAGATATTTATTCTTCTAAAAAGAGAGTTACTCCTTCTGAGATATTTAATGAAATAGGTTTAAAGTTAGAGGATGAGGATTCTATCTTATTTCAGGCTGCTAAGAAGAAAGTTCCAATATTTTGTCCGGCTGTGACTGATGGGGCTTTTGGTTTTCATTTGTTTATGTTTCAGCAGGATCATTCTGATTTTATAGTTGATGTAGTTAAGGATTTTAGTAATATATTGTTTAGTACTTCACAGGATGAGAAGAAAGGTTTGATATCTTTAGGAGGGAGTATTAGTAAGCATCATGCTATTTTGGCTTGTTTGTTGAATGGTGGATTGGATTATGCTGTTTATATGACAACTGCTAGTTCTTACTCTGGTTCTATGTCTGGTGCTTCGACTAATGAAGCTAAAAGTTGGGGTAAGATTAAAGATGATTCGGATGCTGTTACTGTTATTGGTGATGTTAGTGTTACTTTTCCTTTGGTGATGGTTAGTGTTTTGGAGGAGTTGAGTTCTGAGGGGTTGTTGGAGTAAATCGTTAGCTTTAAAAACGATTGATAATTCTCGAAATACATGGCAATTACATTAGAGGATGTGGCACACTTACCAAGATTGGAGGGGGAAACAATTGATGCAGATTTTGACCCCTTTGAATTAGGAGAAGTTAGAAGTGGGAGATTATTTTTTCCGTTATATGTGGGTGGTGTAGTCTTTAATTATTTAGATAGTGGAGAGAATTTTTTAGTGGCCTGTCAAACTAGAGACTTAGATGGAAAGATTTATGCAGACTTAAAAAATTTGAATTCTTTTGATGGGTATAGACCTATTAAGAGATTACAAGAAGGTTAGGTTGTAGACTCAAACGCCGTCGAGCTGACATTTTTTCGGAAGGCTTTTTATATTTAACTCTTTTCTTTTTCCTTTTGTTTCTAGTAAAATGCAAGATTGAGCGAATTTTGTTATTTTCATGGTTAAGGTAAAGAAGGATTGTTTAAATATGTTTTTGTTAAGAAAAGGTTTAAAAACTTCTCCTTATTAAGATATTTATGTCAAATTTAACAAGTAGGATATTGTCGGGTATTGGATTAATAATTTTAGGAATTTTCTTAATAATTCTTTCTTTTTATATTGATGAGAGTCAATGGGTTACTTTGATGTATGGAGTTCCTTCATTAATCGTAGGGATTTGGTTAATATTCAATAATAAAGAAGATAAAATTGAACAAATTAAGGGGGCAAAAAAATGAAAATAATTGTTACAACCGGGAATGAAGTTCCTAATAATGACGTTGGAGAGATTTTAGGAGTGGTTAGAGGAAGTACTGTAAGAGCAAGAAATGTTGGTAGAGATATTGGTGCTAGTTTTAAGAATCTTGTTGGTGGAGAAATAAAAACTTATACTGATATGGCAAATAATGCTAGAGATGAAGCTTTTAACAGAATGGTGAATCAAGCTATTGATCTTGGTGCAGATGCAATTATTGGAGCTAGGTTTATGACTTCCATGATTTTGCAAGGTGCTTCTGAAATGTTAGCTTTTGGTACTGCTGTGAAGTTGAAAAAGAAATAAAATGGCAAAAAATAGTATAACAATCCCAAAGAAAGCTATGTATGGAATAGCACCGGCGATAGCAATTACCGGATTATTATTATCTAAACGTCAACCAGGACCATTACTTTTATTTTTTATTGGAATTGTTATAGGGATTCTTTTTTGGAGAGGTTTTTCTGAAAAATGAAAATACAAGACACATTGGGAGCGGGTTTGGTTGTAGTGGGAATCGCCCTATTAGGTAGCAATAAGCTTATTGGAATGCTGTTTATTGGATTTGGATTAGGTTATAATCTGAATCCCTTAATACAAAAAACCTTTTTTAAGAAAGGAAAAAAATGACAAATAAAAATATATTTTGGATATTTGGAATCTTGCAAGCAATAACCTTAGGTTTAATAGTATTCTTTTTGTTAGAAACTACAAGCATTGGAAAAGATAGTTCAATTCTTTTGAGTGTTTTGTTTCCAGTATTTACATTAATAATTGAATACATGATTTATTCGAAGAAATAAGTTTAAAGTCTTGCAAATCTTTTTATATTAGTTTTATTTGATTTAGTTATGAAAATGTATAGAAAATATAGAGTAATGATTTTTTTTATAGTTATTTTGACTTTTATTTCTAGTTGTACTCAAATCCACAATCCCTCATCTGCTGAATGTATAAAACTAATAGATGATCCAGATACTTGCTACGAGGTGGGCGATTTGACTTGTGAACAGATGTGTACAAAAACTATTTGGTCTCAAGAAGAAAATAAGCAGTTTTCTGGGGAGCATTGTAGTTTAAGGCAGTGCGGACTTTTGAAAAATCAAGTATCGCGGGCAGGAGGGTCAACAAGGGATTGTATAGAACAAGATAAACTTTGTTGTTGTGATGTTGAATATACTAATTTAAAAATTTGTCCGGAAGAATGGATAAAAGACAGAGGATATGTAACCTACCTTAATGGTGATATTTCTACTGGAGAGGTTGCTAGAAGGGAATATGAGTATTTTATGATTAATGGGGAAGAAGTTCGTGGATTATATGTTAATACTGGCTGGGTGGAAGAAAATTGTAATATTAAACCTAGGATAATTGAATGTGAGACTTCCCATTGTGTGACTGAGGAAGATTGTTTTGGGAGCTGTGCCGATTCAAGAATAACTAAACTTTTAACGGACTATGAGGTGTTTGATTTATGAAAAAAATAACTATCTTTGTTATTATACTTATACTAATCATTCTAGGCTTATTACTAACTGTCCAACGTAGAGTTGAAGTAAATCCGGTTGGTGGAGAAAGAGATGAAAATGGTTGTTTAGGTCCAGCAGGATATAGTTATAATGAAGATGTTAACGCTTGTTTAAGGGAATGGGAATTAAATGAAAATCAGAAAGATGCTGCAAAGATAGCAGTTGAATTTTTAGGTTATGAAAAAGGCATTACAATCATTGAAGTTGTTTCTGCAAGATGCCCGGGTTGTTTTGTGGTTGAAATAGAAAAAGGCAAAGATAGGATTAAGGTAACTCTTGAAGATTGGGAAGTAAAAGAAACTTCTCTAACTCCTGAAGAATGTGAAAATTTTGGTGGAAGAATAGTTAATGTAGTTGGGGGAGATACTTGTTTAGAAGATGAAAAAAATGTAGGAGATGTTACAGGCTTTATTTCGCCTAACATTTGTTGTGTTTCTGTTTAGAGTAAGTTTTAAATAGTTATAAAATTAGAAGTTGTTATGGTTTTTGAATTTATGCAATCTTTGATTCTAGCAATGGTTTTTGCTCTTGGTTTGCGTTTTGCTGTATCTTATAGAATAAAAAATCCTTCAAAAGTTAAATTAATAAAAGAGAATTATAATAAATATCCAAAATTTAATTCTTTCCTTGTAAAATATTGGTACTTAGTTGGGATAATCTTCTTTCTGATAATGTATTTAGCAAGTACTACAATCTAAATGTGTTTTTATTTACATCACGAAAAATTTCATTGCTTCAAATACTAAAAATGCTGGCCAAACAATTGCTTTTATTACCCCCAAAACTCCTCCCCAAAATGAAGTTGCTGTTGAGATGTAATAAACGGCTGCCCCAATAAATCCTACGAAATATAATGCTCCTCCACAACCGTGATCTTTGACATTGCATTTCATGTCTTTTTTTGATTTTTTCATAATCTAAACTCAAAAACAATCTTTAAAAGGGTTATGCTTACTCTAAAATCATGGCAAAATTTATACTAAGTAAAAAGCAAGTATTCGAACAGTTGGAGATAATGAAATCCTTAGCTGATGAAATTTCATATTCTTTTAAGAGCAATCCAGAAATAGGAAAGATCTTACAAGATAATTGTTTTTTGAGTATTCATTCTGTTAATAATTTAAAACAAGTAAATTCTAAGAATGTTTGGTTTTTTCTACAGGGAAATAAAGAAATTCCAAAAGAAGTCGATAATTTTGTTGTGGATAATATTAATGATTTAAATTTATTGTTAAAAGAAGATAGAAAAATAAACTTATTATTAAGGTTTAGATTGAGAGAACATACAATTCATACAGGGAAGCATTTTGTTTTTGGTTTTTCAAGTAAAGAAATAAATAACCTACTTCCAAAATTAAGGAATAATAAAAATATAAAGCAATTAGGAATACATTTCCATAGAAAGACTCAAAATGTTTCAGAGTGGAATTTGAAAGAAGAGTTAGAAGATTCTATTGAAGATTTTTCTTTATTAGATTTAGTTAATATTGGGGGCGGAATTCCTGCAGAGTATAAGAATTTTAGGAAAGAGGTCTCAGAACATATTTTTACTAAGATTAAAGAATTAAGAGAGTTTTTGAATGCTAAAAAGATTAAGATGATAATTGAGCCAGGTAGGTTTATTGCGGCTCCTTCAATAAGGTTAGAAACTGAAGTTGTTAATGTTTATGATAATAATATAATTGTGGATGCTTCTGTATATAATTCTGCAATGGATACTTTCGTTGCTAATATTAGATTGTTAGTTGAAGATGAAAGAGAAAAAGGTTTTTGTTATACAATTAAAGGAATAACTCCTGATTCTTTGGATATATTTAGATATAAAGTTTATTTTGATAAAGAAGTTAGGGTTGGGGATAAGATTGTTTTTTTGAATGCTGGTGCTTATAATTTCTCAAGTGGTTATTTCAATTTAGAGAACGTTGAGACTGAAATCACAGATCAAACTCGTCAATAAAGTTTAAAATTGTTTTATATTTATCTAAGAATCTAAAACCTTTTTCTGTTAAATTAACAAACTTTCCTTTATTTTCGGTTTCTTTTATTAGTTCTTTTTTTAATAAATCTTCATAATATTGTTTGAATCTTAAAGTAGATAAGTTAGATTTTCTTAACAATGGTGTTGTTTTTATATCTGGATTATTCTGAACTGTTTGTAAAATATCTTTCATGATTTCAAATTTACTTCTTTTTTTCATTTTAGTCCGAACCAGATTTTTTAAGTACTTTGTAAAAAATTAACAAAAATATTCCTATGGAAAGCAAATATATCATTAATTGATATAACTGTAAGAAATTTGGTATTAGTATATCTATAACATTTAAAATTAAAAAGAGAGATAATAAAACATAAATTAAGTGTATACTCTGTCCTTTCTTTCTTGGATTTTTATGAGCGATGTAAGTTATACTTAAAATCAAGATTAAGAGCAATATATTTACCAACAAAATTATCGTGATATTCCCTGTGATTAAACTCAAAATAGCTATTAAGATTGCCAAAATATGAAATAAGTAAATTATTTTTGGAGATTTTCTCCATTTTTTCCACATTATGCTATAGAGTAAATAAAACATAGCAAGAGTGATTGTATACAAAAATATGAATAAAGAAACTATTCCTAACAATTGAAAATCATGGGGCCTACTTAACCCGAAAAGAATCATTATGGATTTTATAAAAGATCTAAAGAAGAATGCGATTGCAAATAACAGAAATGCTTCTCGGAAATATTTTATTCCTTTGTATTTAGTTAGTTCGTACAATTCTTTTGTACCAAAATAAATCATTAAACTACTTATTATAATTATGAATGCGTAGATTAACTCTGCCCCTAATCCCATTTGGACCATTCTGCCCATTAATTGCTGTTGCATTTTACAAATCTTAGTGTATAAAATGGTTATTTAAGCGTTTTTAAATAGCATGGACTTTAGGTCCACCCGACTTATAAAGAATTTATATCATACTAAATAAAAATTAAGGAGGTAAAAGAAAAATGAAAAAAACAAATATTGCGGTTGTGTTTTTGATTGGTTTAATTGCAATGACAGGATTTGTTAGCGCATACCAAGGAGATTATACAAAAGAAGGTCCAAACTATTCTGAAGACAGACATGCAGAAATGGAGGAAGTATTTGATTCCTTAGATTATGATGCATGGATAGAACTAATGTCTGAAAGTGGGAGAAATCCTAGAGTTTTAGATGTTGTCTCAGAAGAAAATTTTGAAACATTTGTATTGGCTCATGAAGCAGCAGAAAATGGAGATTATGAAACTGCGACTAGGCTAAGAGCAGAGTTAGGTCTACATAATGGAGAAGGTCCAAAAGATGGAACTGGCTTTGGTAATAAAATGAGACAGAAAGGTTCATCTGGAAGAGGATTTGCTTCTGGAAATGGTCCTTATGAGAGGTAATCATTCCTCTTGTCTCTTTTTTTAGTTAGTTTTTTAAGTAGCTGTACACTCCCCTATTTAAGATGAAATATAAATCAATTATTTTTTTATTGGTTCTGTTTGTTTCTATGAGTAGTTTTGTTTATTCTTTAGGAAATACTGAATCAATATATCAAGAAGATGCAAATCTTTCAAATTGTGAGACTTATCCTTTTGGAAATGAGAGTTATTGTTACAATATGACGGATGGAGATTGGGATACAAATATTAGACTTTCAATCATGGATCCAGATTCTTACCCCCCCGGACCATTGATAACAGAAATGACTCTTTATTTAGATTATGAAAAACCCACTGGTGCTTTGAGCTCTAGTAAATGGCAATTGAAAGGTGGATCTCATCCAGATTATGGAACCCCGGCGTATGTAAATTATAGTATGTCTGACTTTCCTGAATGTTGGAATCAAGATACCTTAAAATTTAGAGTATATATTTTTGATTGGTGGGGACATGGAGGAGAGATTACAAAGTTCTATTGCTATGGTGGAAATGATTGGATTCATATGAATGAAGATTGGGGAGATCCTATGTCTTCTGAAGCCGTTTTCTATGAAGAGGCAATGTCCTGGGAAGTAGGTGTAGAAGCTGTAGATAAAATAAAACAACCTTTTTTTAGTTCTTTTTTTTAGAGAACAGTTAGTTTTAAAAGTTACTTAATATATTTTTAATTAATGGATTATAAGAAACTTAAGTTTAAGGCTGGTTTGGAGATACATCAGCAATTAGAAACTAATAAACTATTTTGTTCTTGTCCTTCTATTCTTAGAGATGAAAAGCCAGATATTTTAATTAAAAGAAAATTAAGATCTTCGGAAGGAGAATCTGGAAAGAAAGATGTTGCTGCAGAGTATGAAACTAGTAAAGATAAAGAATTTATTTATCAAGGATATAAGGATAGTAATTGTTCTGTTGAATATGATGAAGAGCCGCCACACGATATGAATGAAGACGCTTTAGAGATTGTTTTACAGGTTTGTTTATTGTTAAAATGTAAGTTAGTTGATGAAATCCAAGTTATGAGGAAAGTTGTTGTTGATGGTTCTAATACATCTGGTTTTCAGAGGACGGCTTTAGTTGGTTATGGTGGTTATTTAGGAACTTCAAAAGGAAAAGTTGGAATTGCTTCTGTTGCTGTTGAAGAAGATGCAGCAAGAAGAATTAAAGATGATAAAAACTCAGTTACTTTTAGATTAGATAGATTGGGAATTCCTTTAATTGAGATTGCTACGGATCCAGATATTAAAGATCCTGAGCATGCAAAAGAAACAGCAGAGAAATTAGGAATGATTTTACGTAGTACTGCCAAAGTTAAAAGAGGTTTAGGAACTATCAGGCAAGATGTTAATGTTTCTATTAAAAATGGAAATAGAGTTGAAATAAAAGGTTTTCAAGATTTAAGAAGTATGATTAAGATTATTGAGAATGAAGTTAAAAGACAAAGTAAGGGAAATGTTAAAAAAGAAGTTAGGAAAGCTGAATCTGATTTTTCTACATCATTTTTGAGACCGATGCCTGGAGCTGCTAGAATGTATCCAGAAACTGACGTTAAACCCATCTTGATTACTAAAGAATTATTGAAAAGTATTGAACTTCCTGAATTATTAGATGAAAAAGTTTTGAAGTTAGAGAAACAAGGTGTAAATCCGGATTTAGCAAGAATTTTAGTTAAGGATGGAATTTTTTTAGATGAATTTGAATATAGTTTAGACAAGAATCTAATTGCTTCTGTTTTAGTTGAAATGCCTAAAGATATCAAAAAAAGATTTAATTTAGATTATTATTTCTCAAAAGATGATTTTATATTAGTTTTAGAGAATTTGGATAATGGGAATTTAAACAAAGAAAGTGCATTTGAAGTTTTAACTGATATTGCTCAAGAGAAGAAAATTGACATGTCCAAGTATAAACAAATTGATTTTAAAGATTTAGAAAAAGATATTAAAGCAATTGTGGAGAAGAATAAAAAATTATCAGTTGGTGCTTTGATGGGAATTGTTATGAATAAATATAGGGGAAAAGTTGAAGGCAGGGTTGTTTCTGAGTTGATTAGGAAATATTTATAAACCAATTAAATAGATTAGATAATATGGCAAGAAAAGTTGATTGGACATTGACTCTTATTATGTCTGTAGTTTTTGGGAGCCTTGGTGTTGACCGATTTATTATGGGCAAAATAGGAACTGGTTTGTTAAAGCTAGTTACATTTGGCGGATTTGGAATTTGGTGGTTAGTAGATGTGATTTTAGTTGCTACTAAATATAATTTTAAAGATGTTAAATGGACGTAATATCCACATAATTTATAAATAGTAAAGAGAGGTTGTAGATATGAATAAAGCAAAATTAAATTATTTTATAGATATTGGGTTGTTTATATCCTTCTTGTTAGTTTTTGTTACTGGAATAATTAAGTTTCCTCCATTTGGATTAAGAGATTTTTATTTCCAGAATATAGATAAGATTCATGATTTAAGCGGCATTGCAATGGGAATTCTTGTTTTAATTCATTTAATTTTACATTGGTCTTGGATTACTAGCATGACTAAGTCTTTTTTTAAGAAGAATAGTTAAAAAAGTAATTTACGCAGTTGGTTTTGTCATTCTAACTTTTTTTATTAATAGTGGAGCTAGATTACAAGGTATTGAGGCTTCCCAAGAAGTAATTTGTTCTTTATCTTTTCCAAAAAGAGAAATATTTTTTAACATGTTTAAAACATTTTCAGAAACTCTTAGATTTTTTATTGGTTTATCAATTTCTCCGTTTTTAATCATAAACATTCCATCTCTAGGAATTGTTGAAAAATCTCCAGTAGTATAATTTTGGAAACGCGTATACCATACGTTCGAAACGTATATTCCCTTGTCAATATTAAATGGATTTCCTTCTTTTCCTTCTAAAATTAAGTTAGTTGGTGAAGGAGAAATAATTCCGGCGTTACCAGTTGATTTTGTTTTGTATCTACTAGCAGAAGAAGTATTATGTAAATATGTTTTTAAAACTCCATCCTTAATTACTTCTGTTCTTTGGGTTGGATGTCCTTCTGCATCAAATTTAGAAGATCCTACTCCATTATTTAAAGTTCCATCATCAATTAAATTGAAGTTACCTAAGTTTTCATTTAATTTTTCTTGTAAAAAAGACATTCCAGATTCTACACTAAAAATAGAAGAAGCTTCTCCAAGGTTATCTAAGATTGAAGCAAATGCCAATGGTGAAAATACAACATCATACTCTCCTGATTTTCCTTCTTCTGGATTTAAGGCTTGTTTTGCTATTTCTCCTGCTTGTTCTCCTGCTTTTTCATAATTGAACTTTTTAAAGATTGAAGATGTTGCTGTTTTATGCCCTGATGCTTCTTTTGTTGCAAACGCTCTCAAAGATAAATACAATGAAGAAGACTTATCTTCTTGTTCTATCCCTGTTGAAGTTAAAATTGAAACTTTTCCTGTTGAGCTTTGGAAGGTTCCAGCCGTTCTTTTTGCATTTTTTAAAGCTTCATTGATTGATGTGTTTACAATCTCTACGGGGTCACAGTCTTTTATTTTGGAATCATAACTATTTTCTATTTTTGGATATTTGAATTTATTTTCGGGTATTGTTACGTAAGAATTATTTTTTTGTGAGGCTTTTAGAAATTCTATTATTTTTTGTACCATTTTGTTTATGGAATTTTCATCAAATTCTTTTAATGAGGTAGCTACTAATTTTTTATCTTTAGCTACAAAAATATCTATAGAATGAGTTGTCTCTAAACCCGTTTTTACTATCTTGTTGTTTACAAATTTAATCATGGATTCATCTGATTCTGATTTAGTAAGAACTATATCTTCAGCTCCTTTTTCTAATAATCTTTTTCTTAGTGAGTAAAGTGTTTCCATTGTTTTTTAAGTTTAGAATAACTTATTTAAAATCATCGATTTTTTTCTGTCCAAAACAAATATCATAAAAATCACACTGGCCAGTTGACCATTTACATAAAGGAGAAGTTTTCATAGGGTAATCTTCTAAGTCTTCTGAAATGGTATTTTCCTGAATTAAAGAACATTCTTGTTTTGCTAGTTCTATTAGTTCTTCATCCACTTTTAGATATTTTATCCCGTGTCTTAAGAAGTCTACTCCAACAATATTTGGATGCTTCCCATATTTTTCATAATAAAGTAAGGCATAAATTGCTAATTGTAATCTGTATTCTGGGGAGATTGTATCTTTTTTTGAAGATTTATAATCTATTAAAGAAATTTCTCCTTCAATCCTATGTACTGCATCTATGAATCCTTGTACTTTGTGTTCTTCTGATTTGAAATAAACTTCAGTTTCTGGCTTTAATATATTGAATGCCTCATCAAAAGTTAAATGTTGGTTTTGTTTTAACTGTATTCTATTTAGTAAAGATTCAAACCAGGAGTTTATCATTTCCTGAGATTCTTCATAATAAAAATCTAATTTGTGTTGTCCTAATCCAATTTTTAATAATTCCCCCATAGAATTATTCCATTTTTCTTTAAGCATACTTTGAAGTAAAATATTCAACTCAAATTCTTTATGGTCTCCGTGTATTGATGCTATATCTAATTTGAAAAAATCCTCTAAAACTGAATGAACTATCTTTCCCCTGATTAGGTGTATAGAAGCTAGTGTTGGTAATTTTAGAATATAGTTGTAATAATACTTTCTTGGACATTGTTTGTAAGTATTTATTGAACTAGGAGATTGTATTCTTTGAGCCATTCTAGAAAAAGAGCGGTTTGTTTTAAAAGTATTATCTAAGTGGAGAATATAGTTTAGACCTTTTCTAGTTTTTTTACAAGTTTTTCAACCTTTTTTCTTATTCTTTCAATTAATCTGGTTGTTTGTAAATTGTATCCTCTTAGTGTCAACCCTTCACTAACATCTCTAGTTTTCCAACTTATCGTTTTTACTTTCTTATATTCTCTAAAAACTCTTGATGGGACATTTTCTGCTACATTAATAATTATATCTTGTTCTCTAATCAATTTGTCACTTAAGTATTTTGGTTTTCCTTTTATTTTTATATTATTTCTCTTTGTAATCTTTATTATTCTGCTCGAAATTGGATCTCCTTGCATTAAACCTGCTGAAGAAGCGTTTACTTTTTTGTTTTTATTTAACTCTTTGAAAAGCGCTTCAGCAACTTTACTTCTAAACCGGTTGTGTTTACAAATAAATAAAATATTCATAATCTTTTTTTGTATTTGGAATATATAAACTTTATTAGAAAAGCTTTTAAATCAAAAAATCGATATTTACTTCAGAGGTGATTATTTAATGGTAAAAAAGAATCAAAGAATTTATCCACATCATGGTGGAAGAGCTTTGTTTATACTTAGTGGATTAATATCTCTATTTTTAGGATATTTATTATGGAGTGGAGCATGGACACTAGAACAAGTTTTTGCAGTGCTTTTGTTTGTAGTTGGTGCTTTTAAACTAATTATAGGATTTATAAAATCATAAAGGAGGTGAAACTATATGCCAGCAAAAAAAGTAGAAACTAAAAACACATGTTGCCCTAGTAAAAATCATAAATTAATCTTTGGAATAATAGCAATTTTACTAGGTCTTGGAGTTTGGTTCAGTTATTTGAGCATAGAACAATTTTTTGGAATCGTATTTGTAATATTGGGTCTAAAAGTATTGTTTTTCAAACATTGCCATCCTTGTTAATTTTTTCTTTTTTTATTTTTTAGTATATAAGTTTTTATAAAGAGTGTTCTTTTTAATTTTTCATGAAAGATTTATTTCCATTTGATTCATATAGAAAGGGACAAGATTCTTTTATTAAAGTTGTAAATACTGCTTTAAAGCATAAAAAAGATGTTTTGGCTAATGTTCCTACTGGTGTTGGTAAAACTGCTGCTACCTTGGCACCTTGTTTAAAATACGCTTTGGAAAACGATAAATGTGTTATTTTTTTAACTTCAAAACACACACATCATAAAATTGCTATTGAAACTCTTAGGGAAATAAAAAATAATTCTGGTGTAAACTTTCAAGTAGCTGACTTTATTGGAAAGAGGTGGATGTGTCCTAGAGATGATGTTGGAAATTTAAATTCAAATGAGTTTAGGGTTTTTTGTAAAAATGCCATTGAAAATAAAGAATGTCAGTTTTATAGAAATTATCATGATAAATCAAAAATATTTACAACTCAACCTTTAATGGATGAATTAAAAAATAATATTTTTCACGTTGAAGAGTTAGTTGAAAAGTGTGAGATGTCCGAGGTTTGTGCGTTTGAAGCTGCTGCAGATATTGCAAAAAAAGCTAAAGTTATTATTGTAGATTATTTTCATATTTTGAATCCTACCACAAGAACTGCGTTTTTTAAAAAAATAAATAAAGAACTTGAGAATTGCATTTTGATTTGGGATGAAGCGCATAACTTGCCTTCTAGAGCTAGAGATTTAATGAGTGATAATATTAGCACGTACGGTTTGGATTTTGCTATCAAAGAAGCAGGTAGATTTAATCAAGATTTAGAACCAGAGATAGTTGAAATTCGAAATAAGTTAATGTTATTAAGTGATAAGTTGGGTTTAGAAAATAATGAAATTTTAGTTAGTAAGGATGAATTCAAGGTTTTAAAAGAGGATTTTATTAGTGACTTATTTGATACTGCCGATAAAGTTATGGAAGAAGAAAAAAGAAGTTTTCTCAATTCTTTGGCTGGTTTTTTGAGTTTGTGGAAGAATGAAGATAAGAGATATTCTAGAATTCTGAAAAGAAGTTTTACAAGAACAGGAAAAGCTATAATTTCTTTGTTCTATAATTGTTTAGATCCCAGTATTGTTTTGGAAGACATAACAAAAGAGTCCCATTCTAATATTTTTATGTCTGGAACTTTGTATCCTTTAGAAATGTATGAGGAAATCTTTGGTTTGGATCTTCCCTTAAAAGTTGAATATGAAAATCCTTTCCCTAAAGAAAATAGACTAGATTTGGTGGTTCCTGCCATTACAACAAAGTATAGTCAAAGAAACGAAGAAATGTATGAAAGGATATCTGATAGTGTAAATGAACTAATTGATATTATTAAAGGGAATAAAATATTCTTTTTTCCAAGTTATGGGCTGATAAGTAAGATTAAAGATAAAATTGAAGACAAGAATTTATTTATTGAAGAGCAAGGTTTGGATAAGTTATCTCGTGAGGCTATATTGAAGAGATTTTCTGATTTGAAAGAAGAAGGATGTACTTTGATTGCTGTTAGCTCTGGTAGTTTTGGAGAAAGTATTGATTTGCTTGGGGATAAATTGAAAGCAGTTATTGTTGTTGGTTTGCCATTTGCCAAAAATGATTTAGAAAATAAAGAATTAATTAGATATTATGATGAAAAATTTGGAAAGGGGATGGATTATGGCTATGTTATTCCTGCTTTTACAAGTGTTTTACAGAATGCTGGAAGATGTATAAGAAGTGAAACTGATAAAGGAGTTATTGTTTATTTAGATGAAAGATATGCTTGGAAGAATTATAGACAATATTTTCCTAAGTCTATTGAATTACGCGGTAGTAGAAGTTATGATGATGTTAGAGAATTCTTAAACTAATTCTGTTTCTTGTCTCCACATTGGAGAATATCTTTGATGATATTTAATAAGTGCAGGATCTCCCAAAAGTGATTGTCCGTTTGAATTTTTTAGAGCAAATGCATCAATTCCGTAATGGTCTTTAAGAACCATAAACATTGCTTCCATGTTATGCTCTTTTTGTAAGTGTGCTAATTTTAGTATTTCTGTCCATTTCAATCTAACACCAACCAATCCTTTAATATCAGCTGCATACATATTAGCTGCTTGTATATCCTCTAATTTTAATGCCATTTATTCGTCTCCTTCGTTTTTGTTTGGCCAAGTTATATTGTACTCTGGTTCATATCCTTTCTCTTCTATTGCCTTCATGAACATTGCTTCTGCTAATCCCATTGGGAATCCTTCTCCCAATAATTCTCCAGATTCTACTCTTTTTTTAAATTCTATAAATTCACCATCCCAAATCCTATCATCAAATGTTCCAGGGGCCATTCCCCTACAATATAGTTCCCCCATACTGTCAGAATTGCAACTATCTACAAAAGCATATACTTTATTTGCAGCCTCTTCCAGACCTTTAGCATTCTCATGACCGTATACTTCTTCATAGGAGGTTTTCAATACTTCAAACTCATTCATTTTATCTATATTATTAGCAAACATGGTTCCTAAAGAACCAAGGGCTATAGATGCTCCTGATAAAAGGGCTACCAATGTTCCTCTGTGCCTCTTAGCATAATTCTTCATAGCTCTTCTAACTACATTTGCAGGTAGTCTGGTTTCATCAAAGTTTATTGAATCTTGTTCTGAAATTACTTCTAAACAATCTTTTACTAAACTGAGATATTTTTCAACATTTGTGCTCAACCATCTAGATGCTGAGATGTCTCCTATAAGTGCAGGAGCATTTCCTGGAAAATGTAAAATCTTATTCTCTTCTGCATGTCCATATGCATGTCTTGCTAGAATTAATGGAGAGGTTTTTCCTCCATCGTGATATTTTAAGAATATATCTTTTAGACTCTCTCCCTCTTCCGATTTAGGAGCGTTTTCTAGATTTCTCTCTAAGTTTGTTAACTTAACTGGGTGTGCCCCATAAAGAGTTTGCATCATACCACTAAGATTATCTGCTATGTTTTTTGCAGTTAGGGCAAATTGTCCAACGTTTAAATTAGCTGAATTATTTCCCCCCCAATCAACCGACCTTTTAGCAGATCTATATGAATTATGAAATACAGATATTTTACCAGACAAGCCATCAAGATAGTCTATTGTGGAGGTATCTTTAGCTCTGTGTCTAAGATCTTCTATTAGTAAATCCACTTCCGCTAATCTTTTTTCTAAACCCATTATTCCCCCACCTCAACTGGATGTTCTTCCAAATATTTCTTTACATAAAAATTATCTTTATTTAGACCGTTGGTTCCAAACAATTCTAAATGGGATTTTATTCTTTTATTTAGTATCATTTCATACTGTTCTTGATTCCCAAATATCTCCCAATTATCAAACCTAGTTCTAATTCCAGAATTTAATTCAATCATATGCTCTGCTGTGCCCCTTCCGCTTGCTTCTTTTTCTGCTTTTAGTTCTGCTCGTTGTTTTTCTGCATTTGCCAGTTGTATCTTTTCATAGGCAGTACCTCCAACAAAACCAGTTGCCAATAGTGCTCCAATTGTTGCGGCTATAATTCCACCCCTATGTCTGTTTGAAAAATTTCTAGCTCTTTTTATTGTTACACTTTGTCTACTTCTGTTAGGAGCCAATTTTTGTGAATTATCTTCTGAGATTGTTTCCAATATTGTTTTTGCTCCAATTAGATATTTTTCTAGTTCAGATTGCATCCAATCTGTTGCACCAACTACACCTGTACGACTTAACAAATGATATCTTTCCTTGATCCCATAACTTATTCTATCTTCTTTTTCCGTTTTTCTAATCGTTTTTAGTGTATTTCCATGTCCATCATTATTTCTTGTTCTTGATAATGTATTTTTTGGACTATGAAATTTCATAAAATAATAATACATGCTCCACTTATTATTTATTAGGGGGGCTGATTTTGTATTTTCCTCTAATTTTCTCAAGTCTATGTCTTCATCAAAATAAAAAGAAGTTCCAGAATAAATTATTTGCATAGTCCTATTTAAATTATCTGCGAGGTTCTTTTGCCTTTTCACTAAATCTCCTAATGCTCCTGCAGCAAGTGCTTTATCTTTCTTTTTTAGTAATTTTTTTGCTCTATGGTATGCTATTTCTAAGTTTCTAACATCTGTATTTAATTCTTCTAATCTGCTCCCTAAATAACTATCTTCTCCATAGTCTGCAGAATAAGCTTTTTTAGCTAAATCACTAGCTAAGACCTCTACTTCCGCTAGTTTTCTCTCTAATCCCATTTTATCTAATAAAAAATCACAATTTCCGGTTTATAAATCTTTCTATTTGTAACTATTAGTTAGTAGTATATTGTTAATCAATATATAGTTTTTTCTTAGTATAATCTTTTTAAGTCACGGTATTCTCCCAAAAAGATGGAAAAGATTAGTTTTGATGAAGGTTATTTTGATACAAAGCCAAAAGAGGAATTATATGCTAAATGTAAGAAGTGTGGGAATAAAGCTCCAGCTAAAGATTTTAAGATAGATGATGATTTGGGAGTTATGGTTTGCAGCAATTGTTTTCATAGTGTAGGTATTAAAAAAATAGGAAAAAAGGCAGAATCGAATAAATCTGTTGAGGAAAAAGAGGTAGTTGAGGAAAAACCAAGTTCTATTGTTATTTATGATGAACGTGAGGCCTTAAAAAGTGGCGAATTTAAAAAAAGAGAAGTTGTAAAACCTAAAGTACAAGATGATAGAATAAAATATATTTGTGATAAATGTGGTTTTGGTTTTAAATATAATCCAATAAAGATGTGGCCAAGGGTTTGCCCTGCTTGTGGTAGATCTATAGAAGAAATAAAAAGAGGAAGTTCTATCTCAAGGCTTTGACTTTTTTCAGAATTTTTTTTAGGTATTTGAATATTTCTGGGTAAGAATTCATTAATTGGGGGTAATTTTTAATTATTAGGTCTACTCTCCTTATATAATTATTAATTTTCTTTTCATTGTCTTTTGGCATGCAAAGCCCATTGTGAATTAGGTCTGCCATTTTTAATACTACTCCGGATTCATCTCTTATTGGATAGGTTTTATCTTGTTTTTTTGAAACTTGGTCAACTAAATCTGCTACTCTGTCTCCAAATTCTTTTTTTACTTCTTCCAAAGTTATAGAAGAATCTTCAACAACATCATGTAATACTGCAGCAATTAAAATATCTTCATCTTTTATTCCAAAATTTCTTAGAATTCCCATAACTGCTAAAGGATGAACTATTACTGGAGATCCTGTTAATTCTCTTATCTGATTTTCATGAGCTTTTACAGCCATTTCAAAAGCCTTGTGAAATCTATCCATTATGATAACTTGATATGTCTTAATCTTATAGATGGGCCACCCATGAACACAGGTATTCCTTGCATTGGCTCTCCTTTACCGCACGTACCTGCAAAAAATTGTAAATTATTTCCAATCATATCTATTGAGGACCAAAGTTTTGGTGTTGTTAATTCTAAAGCTGGAGATTTTACTGGCTTTGTTAATTCTCCATTTTCTATTAAATATGCTTCGTTACCAACATATTTTTGTTGGTATCTTTTATCATCTATATTCCATTCCATAAAGTTCTTAATATAAACGCCTTTTTTTGTTTCTTTAATCATTTCTTCTTCCGAAATTTTCCCCGGTTTAAGATAAGTATTTGCCATTCTAACCATTGGCTCTACAGAATAATGATTTGCTCTTGATGAACCATTACTTTTTATATTCATGCTTCGTGAAGATTGTCTATCATGTAGAAATTCATTTATTTTTCCGTTTTTGAATAGAACCCTTTCTCTAGCCCTTATTCCTTCATCATCGTACATGTAGTGTCCGTAACTTTTTTCTAATGTTGGATCATCTACTATTGTTACATTTTCTGAACCTATTTCATCATTTATCATTCCTTGAGTTATAAAAGATTCTCCAGCTTGTGCTGCTTCTCTTCCAAAAATTCTGTCTGCTTCTGTTGGGTGTCCACATGCTTCGTGAACTGCTATGCCAGTTACTTCTGGAGCAACTACTATATCTAACTCTTCTTTTGGAGCGGGTACCCCTTTTGTTATATTTTCTCTTAATGCCTTTACTTCTTTTTGTATTTCGTTAATTAAATTCCAGTTTTTCAAGGTTTCATACCCTGTTGTTGCACCTTTTTGTAAATATCTTTGAATTGATTGGTTTTTTTCTACTAAAGTTAAAAAATAGAAAAAATTAACTCTTGGAATCTCTGAAGTTATTTGTGACCCTTCTGTATTTACGTAGTATTTCTCAATAATATTATCTGAAAGTGAAAGATATTTGTGGTTTGCATCTATTGAGCCATCTATCTCTTGTAAGAATTTTAGTTTTTCTTCCTGAGAAAAATCTTGAATATTTTGTTTTTGATTTACTTTGTATGTTTTCTTTATTGCTTTATTCTCTGAGAACTCTATTTTATCTGATATCTTTGAGGCTTTTCTTGTTAGTTTTAATGATTTTTCTAATTGCTCTTTTAATTTTTCTTTGCTTAATTCATTTATTGAAACAAATCCCAAGTTTTTATTTATTAAGTATCTTATTCCCAGGCCACAAGATTGATCAAATCCAGTCATTTCTGGGTTTGAATCTTTCAGTATTATTCCTGTTGAAGTATTTGTTTCTAGCCTTGCTTCTGCGTAATCTACTTCTTTTTTTTGTAGAAATTCAATTGAAAAGTCTGCTAAATCTTTGTACATAATTATCTTGAAAACTATGTTGTTTATATAGATTTTGGAAAAGTTTTTAAGGAATTATTTTCCCTTGTAAGGTATGAAATTTTTAATTATTGGAGATTTGCACGGAAAAAAACCAAAGATTCATTTTAAGGATTTTGATGCAATTATTGCTCCAGGAGATTTTTGTTCTGATGAATCAAAAAAGTATATGTTTCGGGCTTTGAAAGAAAGATTAGTAACTCCCAAATCAAAAACTGAATGGTATGATATAGTTGGTAAAAAAGAAGCTAAAAAAATAATTATGAAATCTCTTTCTGATGGAAGGAAAATATTAGAAAAATTAAATTCTTATGGTGTTCCAGTTTATATTGTCCCTGGCAATTGGGATTGGACTCCTTTTGTTGAGAGAGAGATAAATTGGAATTTTTTAAAAAAAGACCATTTTAAGAAACTTGTAGTTGGATTAAAAAATATTATTAATTTGCATGAAAAAAAAGTTATTTTTAATGGCATTAATTTCATTGGCCACGGTATATCTTCCGGACCAGAGTATCCACAATATAAAGAGGATTTAGAAAGATATGGAAAAAATGAATTAAAAATAAAAAAGTTAAAATATGAAAAACATTTAGGAAAAATAGATAACTTATTCAAAAATATAAATCTCCCAGTTATCTTTCTTTCTCACAATGTTCCCTTTAATACGAAGATTGATAAAATAAATAATAAGTATTCCCCCCGAAACGGACAACATTTTGGTTCTATGATAACTAGAGAAATAATTGAGAAATACAATCCTTTAATTTGTATCGGTGGGCACATGCATGAACATTTTGGAAAAGATAAGATTGGAAAAACTGTTTGTGTTAATGCTGGTTTTGGTTCTGATGTAAATATTTTATTAGAAATAAAAAATGGAAAAATTAAACAATTGAAGTTTCATAAGGGAAAATAATTATTTCTTCTTTTTTGTTACTTTTTTCTTCGTAACTTTCTTTTTGACAACTTTTTTCTTAATTATTTTATTTTGTTTTTTCTTCTTAAAAATAGAGAAACTCCCTTTTCTTTTCTTTTTTTTCTTTGAATTATTCTTACTTCGATCTTTAACTTTCTCCTCAAATGGCTTTTCTCCTTTCTTTCTTTTAGCCAATTCCTCTTTCAATAAAGGTAGTTGTCTATTTATATCTCTAGTCATATCTGAGAATTTTTTTGTCCGGATCCTATATGTAGACTCTGCAATTGTTGATTTTTCAAAATATCCGCTTTGTGTTTCCTTAATTAATTGTTCTAATACTCCTCTTTGTCGTTCTAAATATCTTATTCTTAGTTTGGTTTTAAAGAAAATTATTCTATTTCTAAATAAAAAATATAAGAATGTACCTCCAATTAAAATAGAAAGTAATAATAACCAATTATCTATAAGGAAATTTTTTAGAGTCCTTGCTGTAGCTTGATACGCTAAATTTACTGCTGTATAGCTCCCCTCTATGTCAATTATTCTTGAGTATGCCTTTTTTGATAAATCATATGCTCTATCATATCTTTCACTATCAAATTCAAATTGCATCTCTTCTAAAATTTTGTCAACTTCTGATAGGTTCATATCCGGTTTATTTTTTTTAGTATCGTTATAAAATTCGTAAACATAATTAATCTCATCTCTTGTTACATATGCTTGCTTCTTTAATTCAAAAATTTCGTCTAGGTATTTGTCAACTAATGTAAAATCTTTTTGCCTACTTTTTCTTTGAGATTGTACTTCAAAAATTCCTTTTGCTGCTTCGAGTGTATCGTTTACTCTTTGAATACTGAATCCTTCATCTCTAAGTTCAAAAACTATGATTTCTACTTCTTTTATTTTAAGTTGTAGCTCTATTTCTATATCTGAGACCTCTTCAGATTGTACAAATGGTACTAAAATAAGAGCAACTATAAGAAATAAATATATTTTTTTCATTTTTTAATTAAGTTAGTGTATATTTTCCCTTTAGTGTTCTTTTGGGATATACCATCAACCCTTTTTTGTTGATTATTTCTGCCTCTACAATTCTTCTGTCGAAAGGTTGCCCTCTTAGTTTTAATATCTCAATAGCCCTTGTTCTTTTTCCCGTATTGAGAACCACATTATAAAAAACAATAATCCCGTCTGATAGAAAGCTTGTTGCTTCATCAGATGCAGAATGTCCCTCCCCTATATGTCCGGGATTTGCAACTTCTCTAATCAATAGGGAGCTCATTTTATTATTCTCTAAATATCTAAACATTTGTTCCATATAAATTCTGAATCTATTGTCTTCTCCAGAAAATGCTGAAGCAATAGATGTAAGAGAGTCAATTAATACCAAATCTGGTTCTATATCTTGTGGAATTAAGATAGGTTGTACCTCTATTAACAGTTCTTTTTTAGCTTCCGATAATAGGGCTTCTACCGATCTTGCAATATCTAAAGCGTTGAATCTCCTAACTATTAATGTTCCATTTTCTACGTATTTTTTTGCGGGCATTCCGAATGATTCCATATGTTGTATTAATCTTTCTTCTGGTTCCTCAAAACTCATATATAGCACTTTTTTTCCCTTTTCACAAAAAGACTGTGCCACATGTAAGCAAAAAATAGTCTTTCCAGACCCCGGGCCCCCTTCCACCAATACACTTGTAGAGCACGGAATTCCTCCCCCGCCCAATAAAACATCAAATCCAGCTATACCTGTTTTATAGGTTGGTACTTCTTTTGAAGATGATTCATCTGATTCCTCTTGTTTTTTTGATACTCCTTCTTCTTCTGTATATTCTTTAGCTATTCTTTTTGCAATCTTCATCTCTTCAGTGAGTGTTTCTATCGTGGGATCTTCCCCCAATCCTGCCTTGTAATCTTTTATAGTTTCTTCGGATTCTTTTGGTTTTGCTGTTTTCTTTTCAATTTCTATATCCGATTTTTCAGAATTCTCTTTATTCTCAACTTTCTTTTCTTCCTTTTTCTTACCCGATCCAAAGGGCAATCCGAGAAATCCTTTTTTATTCATATATACCTTTTTCATTTTTGCTTTTTTAAGTTTTGCTATTATGATTATTTTTTCTTAAATGCTTTTTTAACTTCTGCTGTGGCCAACTGTTCTTCAATATCTGCCAATCTTGTTGAATAAGACTTTAGTTTATTTTCATAAATTCTAGTTTCAAATTTTCCTTCCGAGATATATGCTTTTTGAGTTTCCTTTATGAGTCCAAGTAATTTTTCTCTTTCTTCCCTAAATTTTTTCCCTTTTGATTTAAATTTCATCAAGTTCTTTTTCTTATTTTCAAACTTTAATGTATCTTCTAGAACTTTATTCAATCTTTCTTCATACTGCATCATGGCATCGCCATATTCTTTCATAGACATTTTTGATCTTTCGAATACTTCTATTTGTATTGCTTTCATTAATTCCATTAAAAGATTTTCTTCTCCCAACAATTTTTTTAGTTTTCTCTTTAAGTATCTATATCTCGAGAAGACTGAAGTCCCAATAACAAAAAATGCGAAAGATGAAAATCCTATTGTTGTTTCTTTTGGATTCTCTTTCATCGAGTAAATGGCTTCTTTTACATATTTTCCACCATATTCCAAGGCAAGAGTTAGCTTTGCTTCCTTTACCCTGTCTATAGCACTTTTGTACTCCCCTCTTTCAAAAGAAGATTTTGCTAGGTGAAGCAATCTTTTTGTTTTTTCTATAAGTATTTTTTTATTTTCTGCTTCTTCTACCTTATTTTCTAATTCTATTATTCCTTTATTTGCTTCATTTGAAGTTACATAAAGATCATAGATTTGTTCATATAGCTCTTCAACTTGTTTGAATTCTGTTTCGTTGTATGCTGTTCCAAGTTCTCGAAATAATCCTTCTGCCTCTTCTGTTTTAAACTCATTTGAAGTCATTTCATCAATGTGTTCTTCTGCGTTGTTTCTATAATCAATGGCGTCCAATCTTGAAACCTCAAAAACATACAGTGTAATATGTTTAGTATAAATTATTGGGATTGTTTTTGTAGTGTTTTTTATTAAATCTCCATTAATTTTGAACTCTAGTTGATATTCTCCTTTTACAAAATATGCTGGGGCAGTTATCCTTATACTAATATTTTCTTTTTCTCCAGGATTTAATTCCCTAATTATTTTTGGAGAGAAATGTAAGTAGTTTTCATCAAATCCCATTAATTTAAGTTTTAGATTTTTCATTACATCCGTCTCATATGGATTTTCTATCTCAATTATAAATTCTTGATTTTCTCCTCTGACTAACTCAAATATTTGTTCTGATCTAAAAAATCTTTCAGACTCTTCTTGGTTGAATGGAACTCCTCCGCTGCCGCCTCCGCTGCCGCCTCCTCCTCCGCCCCCTCCATCACCGGATCCAGATGAAGCTACGGTTGGATCTACAACTGTTATTTCTAATTCTTCTTCGTGAGATTGATTTGTATTATTTGCTAACGGAGTAGTTATCATTGTTACAATCTCAGATTCTGCGCTAGAAGGAATATTTACTAAAATACTATGATACTCATATGCATTTGCAATTATACTACTAAATGTTGAAACTAGGTTCTCACTTGTTGTCCACCCCTCCGGTAAAGTTATGGTATTTGTTATATTTTCCGCGGTTTCATTACCTAAATTCTTAATTCTTACAGTATAGTTAACATTCGAATCTCCAGATAGTACTGAAACGCTATAAGTTGAAAAACTTGTCCATACATATGGTCCTGCTTGATATGCCACCACATCTCCAGAAACAGTTCTCGTCGCAGGATCAGCAGTTGAGTTTCCATGGGTAACTGTGACTGTTAAAGGGTATTCTCCAATATCAACTGGTAAACTTGCATTAATTTCTAAAGTTGTGCTATTTTTTGGGCCCAGTGTGATTGTGTATGTTTCTAATGAATTATTATAATAAATCCATCCATCTCTTGTAGAAGTGAAACTGAAATCTGCTTCAAAATCTGCTGTATTATTTACGGTAATATTAAATACATTTAGTGTAGATCCTATAAGTCCTGAAACTGCTTCAAAAGAAGCTGGAGAAATTTGCCAGGATAAATCATAGTCCACAGTAACACTTGTTGTGCTACTAAGATTACTATTTCCTACTTTATCGGTTGCATTAATCCTATAAGAATAATTTCCTATATTTGCTGCACTAAAGTTTGCTATGTAACTATTGTTTGTAACAATGGCCATATTTGTTTCATTCCACACTCCAGAATGATTATATTGATATTGTAAAACTATAGTATCTATATTTATTTTATCTTTAACGTCTGCTGTAACATTTATTATTACTCCTGGGTCCAAAGCATCTGAGCTATTTGGAGTATTTGTTATGTTTTCTATTATTGGTGGAGAAACATCTGTAACATTAAAAAATATTCTTGGTGTTGAATTTATGTTATTTCCAATATCTTTAGCAAAAAACTTACAGTATGTTCTGTTTAGTGTTAAATCTGCTGCAGGGATTGTGTAATTAACCCAACTTTCATTTCCAGTTATTGACACGGTGTGGTTGATTGCTGTACCTGTTGCATTTGTTTCTACATACCCTTCCTTTAATCTCAGTTCGTCCATCCAGTATGAGAAACAATTAATACTCTCGTTATCATTTGGAAGCGTAGGTGAATGGTTATATTGTGTGAAATATGATTTTGTTGTATCTCCATATTTTATTCCTCCAGTGGTATAAGTTATATCATTTTGTAAGATATAATAGGTATCATTCAAGGTTTCATACTTGTCTTCCCCATCCCAGAATATTCTTGCTATTTTTGAGGTATAATTACTTCCGTTTGTTACTGCTGTTGGGCTTGAAATTAAGTATCTTTTGTAAAACTCAAATGAGGCCTGATCATAAAAGTATCCTTCCGGGGTTTCTTCAGTAGTACTTGTTCTATTCAAGAAAATATCTGCCATTGATGTTTTGTTCTCTGAATTATAAACCCCTAACCAAATCATACTTATATTTAAATTTGTATAATCTGGCCCATTTCCTGTAGTTAAGGAATAATTATAATATGATCCGTTGGAAAGTCCCCATGAAAATTTATTGAAATATCCTTCCCCGTACGATACAAACTGGCTTATTAGGTTTTCAAGATTATATGCGGATAAGAAATTCAAGTTGGTTTCATAAATCAAATAATTATTTTTTGCATAGGTCCAGTAAGTTTGGTTAAATGGTAAATTTGTGTTTTGAGTTCCGTCAGAAGAGCTTAAATATCCAGAAATTGTATATTTATTGAAAACTGGACCAGAATGTTCTAAGCTTATTGTTGGACTTTGATCTTTGTGTGCGGAATAAGAATCTAAAGTTATTGTAAGTATAGAAGGGGAGCTTTGCATAGGGTCTTGTCCAGCTATATTATCTGTATTTCCTTGTTTTGTCCAGGCAGCATCAATAACTCCTCCCTCGTCGGAATCGGTCCTTATACTATAATAACTTGTATTAAAAAATCTATAATTACTTGTTGTTGTATACGTAGTTAAGTCTGTGTTGTAGGTTGCATTTCCTAAAGTAACATCATTATAATGAATATGATATGTTCTATTCTCTCCCTTACTTAATGAAGCTAACCAAACAACATTTGCTGTTTCTGCCGTATTGTTTATTGCAGTATAATTATAAATTTGTGAAGGAATTTCTGTATATGTTGTTCCATTATATAATGTAACTCTTATCGAATCTAAATTTACTGTTTCTGTGAAATTTATATTGGCATCTACTGGATAAAAGAATCTTTCTCCGATATTTGGTTCAGATATATTTATTTCTTTTGAAAAGGCATAAATGGAACTATCATTATTTGTAAAGTTATTTTGCCAGTTTGTTCCTCGGTAGAATGAATACTCAAACTGTTCTGTGTCTGTTCCATTAGAATATATTGTTACATTATAAAAACCTAATGAACCGTTAGTTATGTAGCTAATATTAAATATTGTTCCTTCTTCACTTGTCATAGGGGTTTTATTTAATACCACGCTTCCCTCCGCATCTCTAACCTCTACTTGAGGATAATTTTCGTAAGCATTATGTACTAAAGTTTTTAATTTAGATGGTTCGTTTTCTGCAAAGAAAGATTTAGCTTTATCACTTAAATTATAAGTTTTGAACCACACTATGTTTGGCTCTATATAAAATCCAGTGTCGGTATCATTGATATAATTGTATCCTGTAGAATTATAGGCTTTTGCAGTAATATTGAATGTTCCACCAACATCTGAAAGATTTATTGTGTAATTATATTCCCATAGATTTGGATCTCCGTTCGTTCCATTTACCATTGCAAAAGTTAATGTAGTCCCATTTGCAAAGGTTATTGATACATTGGTATTATTAATTAAATCAGAACGTCTTGTTTCGTTTACTCTTATTTGTAAAAGGCTATTCCCTTGATAACTTTTAACTTCTGGATAATTTGTTAGAATTGTAACTAAAGGCCAGTCTTCTAATCTGACATAAACCATTTTACTAGTCGTCATATTTGAAGTATTAGATCCTGAAAAATGGTCTACTTCAGAAGCTTGGAAACTATGGTTATTGTAATATGTTTTGTCTAAATTATAATTGCTTAGTCTATCGGATGTAAATTCTTTTAAGGGCACTTTGTCTGTTATTCCTTTACTGTTTGTTGTTTTTGTAGAAACTAGTGTACTATTTACATCATATACCAAAACTGTTGCATTTTCTACTTGTCCATTTGTATTTGAAACATTGATAGTTGCATACCATAATTGAGATACATAGCTATAATCATCAGTCATGTAAACTGCATCTACATCAAGACTACAATTCAAAAAAGAAATATTTGAATTTGCTGCTAGATTACCTAATATCCTATAATCGTATGCTTGAGACGTACTTAATATTGTGTTACTTGCAAAGTCTGTTTCCCCCATGGACCCATATGCAAGGTACATTCCAACATAATTTGAATCGAATTTATTTCCGTGAAAACTATTATTGTGACTATACGCAGAATAAACTCCCGGTCCCCCTGTGTTGTTTATTATATTTTCTGTGAAATTGTTATTACTTGAGTAGGTTAAGTATATTCCTGCGTCTGTTGTCCAACCTGCGTTAGATCCAGCAGTAATAGTATTTCCTATAAATATATTATTTGGAGAATCATCAATATATATTCCGTCTTCAGCAAGACTGCTTATAGTGTTGTTTTCTAGTCTATTATTTACACTCTCCTGAGTAAAATAGGCACCATAATAATTATTTCCACTACCTAGATCTGCAGAAATGTTATTGTTTGTTATATTGACATTATCTGTTCCCGTGTAAATATATAGCCCGTGAGCAGTTGCATTTATGATATTATTTTCAATAGTTCCCACAGAAACATCACTCAGTCCCAATCCATTGTCATTTGAGGTTCCAGATATAATTGTATTATTTATTATTGATACATTTGTGCCTGCAACTATAACTGCTCCCCACCCGTTTGTAGCAAAAAAAGAATTATTTACTAATCTAAGGTTTGTATTTACCGATGAATCCTGAAATGCTGTTGTTCCACCATAAACTATATTGTTTTTTATTAAGTTATTTTCACTTGATCCAGTAACTATGTAAATTCCTATATTTGCTGTTGAATTTATAATGTTTGAATCCACTATATTATCATTACAATCGCTTTCTAATCTTAAAGCATTATTTGGAGAGGTCATGTTATTTTTAGTAAAATTATTTCCTCCAGAAGCGAGATATGCTCTGATAGCATATGTACCTGAGCTTGTCATATCGTTATTATAAAATAAATTATTTCCTGCATGGTCATTCATATATACGACATAATTTGCATTCGACACCATCGTATTATTAATATAATCATTATTGTTAGAATAGGCTGTTGCATATACTGTATAAGTTTGACCTACAATGTTATTGTTTACAATTCTGTTTCCAGTATTATAACTATTCATATAGACCCCATAAAGTGTTGAAGAAATTATACTATTGCTTGTTAGATTATTGTCTGTAGAATATGTTGCAAAATATACTCCATTTCTAGAGGTTACATTATTATTCTCAATTTGATTATTTGATGAATAATAGCTAATAGTTAGTCCGTAAGATGCAGGAGAGGTCATTGAATTATTAAAGACTCTTGAATTAGTTGTACTATACATTTCTAAGGACGCGTAATCATTTATGCTAGAAGAAAATGTGTTATTTGTTATTGTAAAATTATCTGCATATTGTAAATATAATCCTCTATCTCTGTCTACGGAATTCCCTTCGAAGGTATTGTTTTTTATAATAACATTGTGTCCATATTGATATGCTCCGCCATACCCATATGTTGATCCTGTCCCTCCAATGAATGAATTGTTAGTTATTGTGGAGTTATCTAGATATCCAATTTGTACGCCATAATCCGAGGACGTGGTTCCTCCAGTAAAAGTATTATTATTTATAGTCCAATTATTTCCATATGTTGAGCTAGAGTGCCAGAAGTAAGCACCATACTCATTCAATCCTGAAAAGGTATTGTTTTCTATAAACATATTTTGAACAGAATAAGTTAAAACTCCATCATAATATCCTTCCAAGAAATTTGAGTTAACTAATCTAATATCATCTGAACTTGCTCCAACATACACATTTCTTGCAAACTGTTGAATTGTACAGTTTGTTATTGTTAAATTATCGTAGTTTGCATTGTTTATTATTACTCCGTATCCAGAAGCGTCTCCGTCTCCATCTATTGTATGACCTTCACAGTCTAAAGTTATATTTGTTGCACCTATTGTAAAACATGTTCCATCATCATTTGGAATATCTGAATCCAATATGTAATATTCGTTTGCTACGCTTAGAGTTTGACAAGTTGAGATTGTTGCTAAATTATGTGCATGCGCTATTTGTCCTCCGAAATTGAATTCCAAGTGATGTTTTCCGGGAGTTAATACTTTACTTGTTTCTGAACCCGTGTTTTCACAAGTATAGTTTTTTACTGTTATTGAATTTTCTCCTACTTCGTAGGGAAGTTGTTTGTCCCCACATTTTATTTCTATAAGTTCTAAATCTATCCCGAAATATGTATCATTTATTCCAGTTATTGTTAAATCGGATTGTCCAGTTGTGTTAAAATAAACAGTCCAGTTTCCACCAACTGAAGGGTAGGATTGTACATTTAAAATTGTTATTTCTATTTCGTATGTTTCATTACTTAGATGGGGGGTTATCCATTCTATGTAATCTATTAACCCATCTTCGTCTTTGTCATTTGATATAAATTCTGTTTTCACTCTCCCTTTTTCTGTTAAATGATATAGGTTAATTGCTTCTTCTGGAAAATTAGATATATTTGTATATGTTAAAATATTTTCATAGTGTTCTTCACTTGATACAATAATTTGTTTTTTCCATTGCGAGATTTGTTTTTCTTCTGTTTTTGGACCTGGCATATAATATTCCACTATTGCTCCCTTTAGTGGCCCTTTGATCTTTATGGTTTGTTCGTCTGATTTTTCCTCAAATATTGCAAATCCCGTTATTAAATTTCTGAAAAAATTTCCAGTTATTATGTTAGTTTCTTTTGCTTCAACATATGGTTCTTTTGTTTCTTTCTTTTGTTCACTTATTTTTGTTATTGTGATATTATTTGCTTTTTTTGGTATTTTTACTTCTAAGGAGGTAGCTTCTTTTTCAAGTTCAACTGCTTTTTCCCATTTTACTTGTTGGTTTACTATTACTTCATAATATAGTTCTGTTATATTTTTATTCTGTTCTAGGGTTTGGTTAATTACTGTTTGATTAGTTGTATTTAGAATTATTTCTGTTTGGTTTATTGCTATTGTTTCGTTAATTTCTATTGTTTCATTTATTTCTTCTGTTATTTCTGGTTTTTCTTCAACTATTTCTGTTTCGTTTATTTCTTCGGTTTGGTTTACTTCAGTTTGATTTATCTCAGGTTCTATTGTTTCGTTTATTTCTTCTGTTATTTCTGGTTTTTCTTCAACAATCTCCGTTTCATTGGTTTCAACTTCTTCCTCCAAAATTATTTCTTCTGTTTCTTCTTCTACTACTTCTTCAAATTCTAGGTCTAATTCTTTGGGGCTATCTACTTCTGTTATATCTGAAATTGTTACGTCTTCAACAACAAAACCAGTAAAAGAGAAACCTATTAATCCTAGTGAGAGAATTGCAAAAATAACTAAAAATACACTTATAAAGTGTGAAGACTTTTTGTGGGTTATCCCAAGAGATTTTTCTTTTTCTACTGCCTTTCTTCTATTGACCCCCAAATAGATAGTTTTGGTTTTACCGGTCTTCTCACGGATTGTAGTATAGTAATAGCTTCTATCTTTTATCCTCTTTTTATGCAAATAACCCACCCCTCTTTAAAAAATATTTGTGGGTTATCCTATATAAATATTGTTATTTCTCGATTATATAATAAAATTCATTCTGCGTTTTTACTATTTTAAATTTAAGGTTTATTCTGGTTAATAGTTTTTCAAACCATCCTCTTCTTGGGTATTTCATCATTTTATTTGAAATTGTTTTTGTTGAAAAAGAAGCTACAATATATTTTGATTTTAATCCTTTTAGTAGCATTTCTGAGAACTTGTGTCCTTTTCTTACCTCTAGAGGATCAATTATTTTGAATAAGAAGGTTATATCTGTTTTTGGCAAATCTTTTATTGTATCTTTATTTATTGCTTTTAATATTGCTTCACCTTTTATGTTTTTTATTTTAAAATACTCATTCACAAACTCTACGTCCTCTTTGTCTATTTCTATAGAAGTATAACTTGGGGTGCATTCTAAAAAAGGGTAAGATATTGGATTTATTCCTGAACCTACGTCTAAAATTGATTTTGGTTGTCCGGTTATTTGAAAAATTCTGTAGTATAAAGTATTGTAAGCTTTTAGTCTTTCTTTTGTTGATAAGTTTGTTTCTAAAATCTTTCTATGTAATTCTATTGAATTTTGGTTTTCTTTTAGTTCTTCTAGTAAAGTATCTCTCTTTTTCTTTTTATTTACTTGAAAAGAACCATAAATTTTGTGTAACCTTGTTTTTACTTCTTTAATTATTTCTTTATCTTTTGCTTTGGGTTTTTTTCCTAAGAAGTTGTTTATCTCTTGCTCTATTATTTCGTCACCTAAGGAAGCGTATTTCTTTGATTTAATTTTGTTTATTAGGGAATTCATTTTATAAATGTTTTAGTATTTCTTTAACTGTTTTATTTGGAGAGTTGTGGGTGTTATCTATCTCAACTTCGTTCTTCCATAGATCTCTCTCTTTAATTGTTTTGTTTAGCTTTATTGATTTTTCATAATCTCTCCAACCTGAATCTCTTGACTCAGTTAAAACTCTTTTTTTAAGTTCTTTGTCATCATTAATAACTAATCTTATAATCAGATAATTTGTATTTGAGAAACTTTTTACTAATTTTTCTCTACTTTTAGACCTTAAATCGGTGATAACAATATTTTTATAGCCATTTTTTAAATAATTTCTTATAATAAATCTTAAATTACTTAATGACATTTTTTCTTCTTTGTTATTTGCGTTCTTCCATTTTGAATCTAAATGGTAGCTTCTTAACCATGCAAGGTCAATGTAAGGAGATTTTAATTTTTCCTTTAATATCCTACCTATGGACGTTTTTCCAATTCCGGGGGCCCCGCTAATAAAGATTATATCTTTCATTGGTTAAAAAGGAAGAATATAGGTTTTTAATTGTTTTGTATTGGTTTCAGTTTAAAAATAAAATGTGGAAAGATTTAAAAGTTAATTAGATTAATAATGTTCTATGAAAAAAGAAGAAAATGATTTAATTAAATCTAGAAAAGAAAAATTAAATAGGTTAATTGAAGAAGGTATCAATCCTTATCCATATAGTTTTGATAAAACACATGATTCTTCTGAAATTCAAGAAGAATATTCTAAATTAAAAGATGGGGAGCATACTAGAAAGAAAGTTAGTGTTGCTGGCAGAGTTTTAACTAGTAGGGTTATGGGAAAGGCTTCTTTTTTTACAATCCTTGATCGGGCAGGTAAAATCCAAGTTTTTGCAACTAAAGATAAATTACATAATTATAATCAATTAAAAAAGGTAGATCACGGAGACATAATTGGTATTGTTGGGAAAGTTTTCAAAACTAAAAGAGGAGAGGTTTCAATTGATGCTAATGATTTTGTCTTATTAACAAAAAGTTTACGTCCACTACCTGATAAGCATAAAGGATTAAAGGATGAAGAGACTAGATATAGGCAGAGATATTTAGATTTTATAGCAAATCCAGAAAAAAAGGATATTTTCTTCAAAAGGAATATAATATTAAAAGAAACTAGAACCTTTCTTGATAAATTAAATTTCACAGAAGTCGAAATACCTGCACTACAAACTATTTATGGCGGAGCAGCAGCAAGACCGTTTAAAACCCATATAAACGCTTGGAATATAGATTTATTTCTTAGTATCTCCCCAGAGCTTTATTTGAAAAGGTTATTGGTTGGTGGATTTGAGCAAGTTTATACTATTGGTAAGAACTTTAGGAATGAAGGAGTAGATAGAACCCATAATCCTGAATTTACGATGATGGAATGTTATTGGGCGTATAAAGATTATAATGATATGATGGTCTTGGTAGAAAATTTGGTTGAACACTTAGCGAAAAAAGTTACTGGTGGCAGTAGTGTGAAATATCAAGGTAAGACTATTAATTTTAAGGCACCGTGGACAAAATTAACTATGAAAGGTGCCCTAAAGAAGTATGGAAAATTAAATGTTGATAAGTTAACAGATTCTGAATTAAAAAAAGAATTAAAAAAACATAAACTTGAAATTAAGAAATTTACTAGGGGTTGGGCTATTAACGAACTGTTTGAGGCTTTAGTTGAAGAAAAACTTATTCAACCAACTTTTATTACAGATTATCCAAAAGAAACCTCCCCGCTTTGTAAGGAAAAAAGAGGAGATCCTGAATTGATTGAGAGATTTGAATTTTTTATAAATGGACATGAAGTTGGAAATGCTTACTCTGAATTGAATAATCCATTGATTCAAGAAAAATTACTGGCTGAACAAGAGAAAGAGAGAGTTGATGGAGATGATGAAGCTAATCCTATGGATGAAGATTTTGTTACTGCAATTGAACATGGAATGCCTCCTGCTGGAGGATTAGGAATTGGAATGGACAGGATTATTATGTTATTGACTGATTCTTCTCATTTAAGGGATGTGATTGCTTTCCCGATTACAAGACCGAAGTAATTATTTTTTATTTATTAAATATCCTTCTTTTAAATCTTTTATTTCATAACCTTTAGAAGAAATTTCGTCTCTTAGTTTGTCTGAAGTTGGCCAATCTTTTTCAGTTCTTGCTTTTTGTCTTTTTTCTGCAATTTCTTTTATTTCTTTTGGAATCTTATCTTCTTTTAATTCCTTTAAAGATAAACCAAGAACTTTGTCAAATTCGTAAGCAAGTTCAAGTTTTTCTTTAGAACCTAGTTTTGAATCTCTTAACACGGCCCATAAGACAGAAAGTGCTTTTGAAGTGTTTAGGTCATCGTTAACACTTTCTAAAAAGTCTTTTTCATAAGTATTTTTAGATTTTTTAGAATCTTTTTTTGTTTTTAATTCTAAAATTATATTTTTTAATCTATCATATGTTTTCTTTGCAGAATCTAAAGATTCTAGTGAAAATAACAATCTTTTTCTATAGTGGGTTAGTAAACATAAATATCTAAAGTCTAGGGGATCGTAGCCTTTCTTTTCTAATTCAGAAATTGTAAACACTTTTCCTTCGGATTTGGACATCTTTCCTTCTTTTAGGACTAACCATCTCATGTGTAGCCAGTATTTTACCCAAGGATGTTTTCCACAAGCTGCTTCTGACTGGGCTATTTCGTTAGTATGGTGGATTGGAATGTGTTCTTCTCCTCCGGTGTGGATGTCAAACTGATCTCCAAGATATTTTGAAGACATTGCAGAACATTCTATATGCCAGCCAGGAAAACCTCTGCCCCAGGGAGAATCCCATTGCATAATGTGTTTTGGTTGGTTTGTAATCCATAAAGCGAAGTCTGAAGGGTTTTTTCTTTCTGGATCTACTTCAACACGAGAACCTGCTTTCATATCTTCTAATTTTAGTTTTGCTAATTTCGTGTAGTCTTTTGATTTTGAAGTATCAAAAATTAAACCAACTTTTGTTTTGTAAGTATAACCGTTTTTTTCTATTTTTTTTATTAAATTAATCATATCTTTGATGTGTTCTGTTGCTCTTGCCCACTTATCTGGAGATTGGATGTTTAGTTTCCTTGCATCATCTAAGAAAGAATCTTCGTATTTTCTTGCTACTTTTAGTAATGATTCTGAAGTTGGGGGAAGTTTTTCTCTTTTTATTGCCTTCATCATCTTGTCTTCACCTTCATCAGCATCAGAAGTTAGATGGCCTACATCGGTTATGTTAATTACATGTTTTACTTTTAGATTGTTAAAAAGTAACGTTCTTCTGAGAATATCTTCAAAGATGTATCTACGCATGTTTCCAATGTGTTGATACCAATACACAGTTGGTCCACAGCCGTAAAGAGATGCAGTTCCTGCTTTTATTGGTTTGAAATTTTCTTTTTTCCTTGTTAGAGTGTTGTATAACTTAAGCATGATTTTGATTTAGATTTATTGTTTATATATGTTATTATTTCCTTGTCAACTTGTCACGTACAGCAAAATGGTTTATAAATAACTCCGTGATTAGTAAAATATGGAGAAGAAGTATTATGTTGATACTGCTATTTGGAGAGATTTGCACGAAAATAGAACAGACAAGTTTAGGCCTCTGGGAGAATGGGCCTTTGAATTTTTTAAAAAAGTTTTAGATGATGAAAAGAAGATCCTTTATTCGGATTTAGTTATTAAAGAACTATCCGGGCACTTTGATATAAAAACTATAAATAATATTTTAAATATTGCTTCTGATAGAGAGTTATTAGAAAAAGTAGAAATTAATAAAAACCAAACCAAGGAAGCTTTTGAGATTAAGAAAAAATTAAATGTTCCTTTTGGTGATGCCCTTCACGCAATTTTAGCTAGAGACAATAATGCTGTTATGGTTACTAGAGATAAACACTTTTTGGAGTTTGATTTTGTAGCTGTGAAAAAGCCTGAAGAGTTAATCTAATTTTATTCCAAATTTTTTGGCATACTCTTTTGCAATTTTTTCTCGGGTATCTTGTATTTGCTCATCTGAAACATGAACCTTGGCTGCACCTTTAAATTTTTCCAATTCTTTGATTAATTCTAGCTTTTCTTTTTCTCTTTGTTTTAACTTATCTCGTATTGCTCCCCTTATGAACTCTGTTTTTGTTGAATAACTTGAAGAAACTATCTGGTCTATTTCATTAGCCAAGTTTTTATCTACTTTTATGGTGATGGATTCCATGGTAAGATTAAGTAAGACCAAGTAATATATAAAGTTATTGGTTGTGCTAAGGTTTTTGTGTGTTTTTTTGATTTGTAGGGGTAAGGGCTTACTTGAATGACTTGCTTTTCTTCCAAAACCATTCAAAATATTTTGTGAAAGAATTAGCTATTTCCGGGTTATGTATTTCTATTGTTATTGGATGTATTCCTTGTGGGATTGCCATAACTACAATATCTTTGTAAACCATTATCCAAGAAGGAGCTTCTACATCTAAGGGCATTCTTCTTGCGTCAATGTATTTGAAAGAATTTCTGCCTTTTAGAGTTTCATCTGGAACATTATGATTATAGAGTAATTTTGCTTTTATTTTTCTTTTTACTCTTTCTTTGTGATCTCTTTCCCAGTAAATATGGTGGTGTTTTGGTTGTGTTGCAGGAAGTCCCCAGTTTATGTATTCCTCTCCTTCTTTTAGTACTTCAAATCTTTTTGTGTATGCTGTCATTAGGCCTTTGAAACCTTCATAAACGGTTACTATACTATGTTTTGCGGTTGCCCTTTGCATTAGTAATTTTGGAATTATTTCTTTGACTTCTTTTTCTGTTTCATCTATTGTGTTTTTTTGTTGTTCTAAGAATTCTAGTAGGTTTGTTGGAGATTCTGCCTGAAAATGTTTTGTTTTTTCTTTGTAGAAGAATGAAATTAATCCTTTATCTGTTAGTTTTTCTAGGATTTGGTAAATAATAGACTTTGTTACTTTGGACTTTTCCACTATTTTCCCCACTGAGGATTCTCCTAATTCTGTTACTGCAAGGTATACTCTGGCTTCTCCGTCCGTTAAACCGGCTTTTTTTAGGGTTATAATCATAGTACTAGTACAGGTATACCACTATTTATATGTTAGTCTTAACTGGTAAGTAATAACAAAAGAGGTCATTACCATGGACCAAAAAGTGGTGGAGACAAAAAAAATGTATGAAAAAATGAAAAATATTGGAAAGAAAGCTTTGATTGGTGCTGCTTTAGTTGGTAGTTTGTATAGTCCTGTAAAAGCAGATTTACCTGTAAATGAAGATACTAGATCTAAAATTGAATATCAAGTTGAACAGGAAAAATATCAGGCAAACCAAGAAAGAGAAGACGCATTAAAAGAAGCAAGAGGTAGTATGAACTCAAGATTAGAAAAGATTACTGGTGAGTTTAATGAGTTTATTGGTGATAGAAAATTTAGTGTAGCTGAACAAGATTCTTTGTATAAACAATTAGATGAAGTTGTACGGGGAGCTAGAAAGTATGGGATTGAAATGCCTGAAGATCAAAAAGAATTGTATGGTCTTTTGAATGAAAATCTTCATGGGATTGATTATTTCGTTCCTTCTTTGGAAACAGAATTGAGAGAAGATGGTGTTGATATTAGCGTAGAAGGAGTTGACACCCCATCAGATAATAATAATTTGGCTATGTATCCAATTGGGCTAGGTGCGTTATGTGCACTTGCTTTTTTTAGCTGGAACAGGGAAAAATTGCATAAGGTAGAGAAATTGAAAGAGCTTCAAAAAAAAGAAGGAGGGGAATGAAAATGAAAGATACATTACAAAAAAAATTACAAGAAATGGAAAGAGAAAGTCAATCGCCTAGCTTAGAAAATGCAAAACCAACTCTAAATGATAAATTGAGTTTTGCAAAAAGATTGGTGCCAGGGATGGTTAAGAGTGTACCTCAAAAAGATTCAAGTTATGGTATTCATCCTAAAAGAACATTTTTGGATATTTTTGAAGATCATTATGAAGAAACTGATTTAGGGTATGTAGATTACCTTAGGTCTAAACATGGCATTTCCAACGGTCCAGCTACTATCTATACTGTAACTGAAGATGATGCTGGGGATTTTATGGGTTCATGTAGGATGGAAAATTCTGTTGGTAAACCAATTGTGGTTTTTGGGAAATTAACAGATAACTATGTTACTGCGGTCTTTAAAAATGACTCATTTAAGGTGCAGCCTAAAAAAAATGAAGAGAATCAGGTTGTTCTTACTGGCGGGCCAAGTGTACCAGTAGTATTCCATAAATATGCCATTAACTTTTGGGAACATGACTCCGACCATATTGGCAGGGAAGGGAAGGCAACTACATCTTAAAGAGGGATTTAATCCCTTCTTTTTTTTTAATTTATTTTTTCCAAAAACCTTAAATATTTCTTTTATTTTTTGTTATTATGAATTTTGATAAGATAATAAAAAGAGAAAAAATTCTATGGCATAATCATTTCATTCCTTCTTTGTTAGCCGGTTTGTTGGTTGGATTGATTACTTTTCTTTATCAAGCTACCATCTCTAATATTTTATTGTTTTCTAGTGTTGGTGCTTCTGCTTTGATTCTAACAAATTCTAAATCTCACCATTTAACTAAATTAAGAACTACAATAATTTCTTACTTTATTACGATTATAGTATCATTGGGAGTGTATTACTTAAATAAGTTAGTAGTTGTGCCCCTATATTTTAATATCTTTTTGTTAGTTTTTTTAATTGGGATCGTTATGTTTTTGGCAAATTCTTTTCATCCTCCTGCGGTTGCTGCAGGTATAGCTTTTATTGTTTTAGATAGAGGTGTTATTGAATTATTGTACTTGTTTTTTTCTATTATTGTTTTATTAATACTTATCAGATTTTTAGTTTATACTCTATCTCAGCATTTGTCCGTTAGAGAGTTTAGAAAGGAATTCAGGACAATTTAGGTTTTTTATTTGAAATTCTCTTTTTTCCTTGTTAATGTGTTGTATAGTTTAAGCATAGAATTGATTTAAATTATTGATTTATATATGTTATTATTTCTTAGCTATTTTCCAAAGAAGTTCAAACTGAGATCTAAAACTCTTACCGTGCATGACAAGTTGTCAGGGTGAAAATATATCCCTTCTAAAAATCTAATCTGCTACAATACTTAAAGATGGAAACCCAGTGTATCCATAATGTTCAAAGTATTTTATTACATCTTTGAATCTTTTTACTATTTTTTCTAATTCTTCTAATAATAAAACTAAATTTTCTATAATTATTTCTGTTTCTATATCTGCTCCCCCTATTGATTCATTTATCTGATAAAAGTTTTTATGGTTTTTTAAATATTCAAATATTTCTTTATTTCTTTTTGTTGATTTTAAATAAAAATCTACTCTGTAACCTTGATAGCCTAGTTTGCTTAAATCCATATCTGTTTTGTATCCGACAATTACTCCTTCTCTTTCTAATCTTTTTATTCTTTTTCTCACTGTTTCTATAGATACCCCTACTTCTTTGGCAACTTTGTGGAGTGGTTGCCTAACATCTTTTCCATAAGTATATATTATGTTTTCATCTGTTTCGTCATGAGGAATTTCTAACTGTTCTCCGGAGGATCTTTGTAGTATACAATCAAAATTGTCTAATAGGAAGGTTTTATTGAAATTATGAACTAAAGAGTATATTGCTATTTTATATTCAGCTATCTTTTCTTTGTATAATGCTTCTATTTGGTTCCATATTTTTTTGAATTCTTTACTATGTTTAATTCCGACGAAGAAACCCAAATCCCATTTTCCGTGTAATTGTGCTGTTGTCCATATCTGGGGTATTTGTTTTAAATAAGTATAGAAATCAGATTTATCTTGTAAGGTCATATATTGCCACTTTATGTACACTCTGAATGTAGTATACCCAAATTTTGACATGTCTGCTATCAAATGAGTTCTATTGAGAATACCTTCCTCTTTAAGTCTTTGAATTCTATAAGAAGTAGTTTCGGGACTTTTATTTACTTTTTTTGCTAATTTGTTAAGATGTATAGATGAATTTAGTTCTAATTCTGTTAATATTTTCTTGTCTACTATATCTAACTTCATCTTTATTGAAATAGTCTCTAAACTTATATATCTTTTGTTTTTTATAGGTATATTTAGTAGTTTTTACTAGGTTTATATCAATATTTTTCGTTTTTTCCATTTATTTTACTATATTATTGTTTTTCCATGAAATTTTCATAGATGCTTTTAAATAGATGTATTACCATAATAAAGTAGTAACAAAAGAGGTCATTACCTCGGACCCAAAAGAGGTGGAGAAAAAATAAAAATGTATGAAAAAATGAAAAAAATAGGAAAGAAAGCACTATTAGTTGGTGCTGTAGCTGGTTCGTTATATGGGGGAGTTGCAAAAGCAGATTTACCTGTTAGCCAAGATGCTAGAGAAAAAATTGAATATATTGCTCAAGAAAAAGCTGAAAAAATTACTCTTGCTAAAACTTCTGCTTTGGAAGAGGTTGTAGGAAAGTTTAATTGGTATATTGGTGATGGAATGTTATCTACTGGTGAACAAGCAGAGTTGCTTTATGATTTTGATGAAATTGAAGATAAATATGGAAGTATTAAGGGGGATGAAGGAGAGCTACATAATTTGCTACATGAGAACATGCATGGTTTGGATATGGGAGAAACTGAACTTGAAAAAACTCTACGAAAGGAAGGTCTGGATGTAACTGTTAGCCCATATTTTAGTTCGGGAGAATTATATCTAGCATCGTCTTCTTGCATTTCATTAGGTATTGGACTATTATTGCTATATGCGGAACGAAGGTTACGTCATTTGGAAGACATGCTAATAAAGTAAAGGGGGAAAATAAAAATGGAAAAATCAATTGAAATGTATAAGGATTT
>Ga0233429_1000264_pt1 | contig 99884 bp, 93 predicted proteins | sample SI_118_April2016_3_FD_179879 | JGI IMG/M metagenome (GOLD analysis project Ga0233429, IMG submission 179879) | Seawater microbial communities from Saanich Inlet, British Columbia, Canada - SI_118_April2016_135_MG | ecosystem: Environmental > Aquatic > Marine > Inlet | place: Canada: British...
GAAATAGGGATTAAATGCTTAGTTGTTAATAAAATGACCAAGCTCGGTATGCCTGTGACGGTCGTTACTTAAAAAATCAGGCGCCAAGGATACTTTTGCTTGCGAATTTATTTATTCAACAACGCCGACAACCACCTTGAAAACACTGTTTTTAGCGCTATTCATGATCCTGGGGCTGGGTCGCCTGATGGTGATCAGACTAATGTTAGTGTTTCAGGGTCATCCGCTACGCTAAGTGTTGATTAATGTGCTAATTGTGAAAGATCAGCAACACTACCAAACAACTCCTTAATAGAAACTAAAAGTGCGAGACGATTGTTTCGTATTTTTTCGTCATCAGCCATCACCATCACTTCATCAAAAAATGTATCAATGGGTTGCTGTAAGTCAGCTAAAGCAAAAAGCGTATCATGATAATTTAATTGTGCAATGACTTGAGATTTTTTAGCAACTTTTTCTGCTAATATTTTTTCAGCCTTATCTTGCAATAAGCTTTGTTCGATTTGAGATTGCTTTGGTGCGCCTTGTTTGCTCAAGATATTATAAACACGCTTGTTTGCAGCAGCTAAATGCTCTGCTTCAGGTAGTTGAATAAAATCATTGACCGCATCAAGACGTTTTTTAATATCATAAGGATCATGTAAGTGCTTTGCTGCAACTGCTGCGAACACTTTTGCTGAGATACCTTGTTCTTGCGCCCAGTTTTTTAGTCGATCGTTACAGAAATTTAAAATATCATCGACTAAATTTTTATGATTGATTTTATCGCCATACAAACCTTCAGAAAGTGAAAACAATGTTTTTAAATCTAGCGCTAATCGATTTTCAATAATGATGCGCAAAACACCTAAAGTTGCACGACGTAATGCAAAGGGGTCTTTGTCACCCGTGGGCGCTTTGCCAATACCAAAGATGCCAACGAGTGTATCAATTCTATCAGCAAGGGCTAAAGCGATGCCTGTCTTTGTTGCAGGCAGAAAATCACCTGAAAAACGCGGCATATAAAGCTCATTTAAAGCTTCAGCAACCTCTTCAGGTTCTTTGTCGTGAATGGCGTAATACCTTCCCATGATGCCTTGAAGCTCTGGGAATTCGCCAACCATATCGGTGACCAAATCATTTTTACTTAAAAGGACGGCGCGTCTTATTAATTCTGGGTCGCCTTTAATCGTGTTTGCAATATTTTCAGCAAGTGTTGCAACACGTTTCACTTTATCGCTGAGTGTGCCTAATTGTTTTTGGAAAACAATAGATTCTAATTTTTTTGATCGATCAGCAAGCGGCGTCTTCATGTCTACTTCAAAGAAAAACTCAGCATCCGCGAGCCTTGCTGTCATGACTCTTTCATTGCCATGAATAACAGTTTCGGGTTGTGTGCTTTGGATATTACTTATGGTGATAAAATAAGGGAGCAATTGACCGGCGCCATTAACAATAGGAAAATATTTTTGATTAGTCTCCATAGAAAGAATTAAAACTTCTTTGGGTACTTCAAGAAAGCGCTTGTCATAGTTACCTAAAAGTGCAACAGGCCATTCAACAATGCTGGTTACTTCATTAAGTAAAGCATCGCTCATTTGTGCTTCACCTTTTTGCTTTTTAGCAAGTACTTCAACTTGTTCGCGAATTAACGTTTTTCGCTCATTAAAATCAACAAGCACATACGCCTTTTCTAAGGCCTGTTTGTAATCGCTGGCTTGTTCAAGGGTAACTTTTTCCGGATGATGGAATCGGTGACCATAGGTTATATTTGAAGACTTAAGATCAAAAAGTGTCGCATCAACAACACGATCCCCAAGCATCATTAAAACATTATGAACAGGCCTTACAAACGCATGCTTGCTGTCACCCCAGTGCATTAATTTGGGAATAGGAAGCTTAGCTAAAGCTTGTTGAATAATAGTAGGCAGTAACGCTTCAACCGTTTTTCCTGGCGCAGTTGATTTGTAATAAAGCCATTCGCCTTTATCTGTTTTGATCGTTTCTGCTTTTGATAATTCAATGCCGCAAGATTTTGCAAAACCAAGTGCAGCTTTCGTGGGATTGCCTTCTTTGTCATAAGCGGCTGTTAGTGCCGGACCTTTTCGTTCGATGTTTTGTTCTTGTTGTTTTTCATTTAAATCTTGAATTAAAATAGCAAGGCGTCTTGGTGTTGCAAAAGATTGGCTCTCTTTAAAGTTGAGCCCTGATTTTTTCACGCCATCAATAACCTGATCATAAAATGCTTTAATTAATTTAGGTAAAGCTTTTGGGGGTAATTCTTCTGTTAGAATTTCAACTAAAAAATCATTTGTCTTCATGAAAGTGCCTCGTTTCTTGTTGTGTTAAGGCGCGGGAATCCAAGCGCTTCGCGCTTCTCGAAATAAGTTTCTGCGACTTTTTTTGCTAGTGTTCGGAGTCTTAGAATATAAGCTTGCCGCTCGGTGACTGATATAGCATGTCTCGCATCAAGGAGATTAAAGCTTCCAGAAGCCTTGATTAGCATCTCATAGGCAGGCAATGGTAAGTCAATTTCAAGTAACTTTTGACACTCCGACTCAGCATGGTTAAATGTTTTTAAATGAAAATCAACGTCAGCATGTTCAAAATTGTACGCCGACATTTCTTTTTCATTTTCTAAAAAGATATCGCCGTAAGTAATAATGCCCGCAGGTGTCTTTGTCCAAACTAAATCAAAAAGGCTATCAACATTTTGAACGTACATAGCAAGTCGTTCAAGGCCATAAGTGATTTCACCCGTTACTGGTTTGCAGGCTAGGCCGCCCACCTGTTGGAAATAAGTAAATTGAGAAACTTCCATACCATTTTGCCAGACTTCCCAACCAAGTCCCCAAGCACCAAGCGTAGGTGATTCCCAGTTGTCTTCCACAAAGCGAATGTCATGTTTTAAAGGGTCAATGCCGAGCGCTTTAAGTGATCCTAGATAGAGTTCTTGAATGTCATCAGGCGAAGGTTTCAAAATAACTTGAAACTGGTAATAGTGCTGCACCCGATTAGGGTTTTCACCATAGCGTCCATCAGTAGGTCGTCTGCAGGATTGTACGAAAGCCGCATGCCATGGCTCAGGTCCAATCGATTGCAAAAAAGTCGAGGGATGGAATGTGCCAGCACCGACTTCTAGGTCTAAGGGCTGCATGATCGCGCAGCCTTGTTCTGCCCAATAATGTTGCAGTGTTAAGATTAAACCCTGAAAGGTTTTGACATCGAATGCTGTTTTCAATGGAGTGTGCTCGCTAGCCTTATAAAGGCAGGAATTATAGCAATCATTCTGGTATTTGGCACTAAATGAAGGCGTCGATTTTTCGTCTGATTTCGGATAAGTCTTGATATTTTATCGTGCGCGATTCACAATATTGGCATCTTCAACTTTGAGTTAAGCGCATGAAAAAAAGGATCTTTATACTGGTTTTTATTTTTACAACTGGCCTGGCGCAAGCTATGACCATGTATGTGAGTCACTCAACGCCCATTTTGCTTTTTTCCTCGCCTAAAACAACCAGCACCGTTGTGACGCAGATTCCGACAGGCGCTGAAGTCAATTTGCTAAAAACCAATCTCGAAAATGGATTCTCTTATATTGAAACCACAAGCAAAGAAAAAGGTTGGGTGCAAACGAATTTTCTTTTAAGTCATCCAGCAAAGCAGGCAACATCGCTTTGGCATCGTGTTTTGCAACATCTTACTTTTTGGCATTCCGCCGGCCCAATAAAAGGAACACCTCTAGCCATTCAATTGCCGTCAGGCACGTCTTCGAAAATGAGCTTAGAGCAACAAGTTTTAAAGCTAAACTCTCAGGTTAAAGCATTAAAGAAACATCAGCGCGGTGACTGGTTCTGGTTTGTTTGGGGCGCGCTTATTGCATTAATAGGCGCTTGGGTAGGTGCTTGGCTCAGTCACCGTAAGCGTTCTCGCTCGCTTTTTAGATAATTATAGGAAAAACCATGGCAAAACTTTATTTTTATTACTCCGCAATGAATGCTGGAAAAAGCACAACGCTTTTGCAATCCGCTTATAATTATAATGAGCGCGGTATGGATTCATTAATTTTTACGCCGAAATTTGATAATCGATATGGCGTTGGTAAAGTAGCATCAAGAATTGGTTTGGAAGCCAAGGCAGTTTTGTTTGATGATGATTTTGATTTCTTTCATCATATTGAAAAAGAAATAAAGGCCAATGAAAACATTCGCTGTGTTTTAATTGATGAAGCGCAATTTTTAAAAAAGAAACACGTCGAAGCATTAGTAAAAGTCACGCTTGAATTAAAGCGCCCTGTGATCGCTTATGGGTTGCGAACCGATTTTATGGGCGAGCCTTTTGAAGGAAGTAAATATTTACTAGCGTGGGCAGAAGAATTAAAGGAAATTAAAACGATTTGCCATTGTGGAAGCAAAGCGACAATGAATCTCCGCGTTGATGAAAAAGGTAATGTGCTAAGAGAGGGTGAGCAAGTCGAAATTGGTGGTAATGAGCGGTATGTTTCAACTTGTCGTAGGCATTACGAAGAAGGTAATAGCGGACGACCTTAGCTTTTATAGTGACTTAAAGCAATTTTCTATATTTTTCAATAAATTAGCAGATATCTCTGTAAGCCAGAGGGCAGGTTTGTTCTAAATTTCTGCAGAAAAAATCAGCAAAAAAGGGTTTTTTTCCTCTTTTAACTCTGTTATGGTTGCTTGCAACGAGTGCTTCTCCCTTTGGAAAAGCTTTATAAAAATAATAATAGAATGTTTGGAGTTGTTTGTTATGGCCCAAGACGTTGTTGAATTTATAAATACTTTTGATGCTTTGCTTTCGGCAGTGAATGAGTTTCTTTCGGAGCACCCAGCGGCATATATTCTTGTAGCTATTCCCGTTATTGCGATTCTAGGTTTTGTGGCGGCCGCTTGTTTCATTTGTTTCAAATGCTTTTGCGTAGCTGATGGCGATGATGAATCCTCAAGGCTCATTTTGTGTTTATCTGAAGAAGAAGTTAAAAAAATTCTTGAAGCAGAAAAAGAAAGAACACTGTTTGCTAAATGGAAGGTATGGTTTGACTCAGGGGCTGAGGATGATTTTTTTAAGCGTCCCCCAGTAGGACATGTCCATGTTTTATCTGTTTCTGCCTATGGTTTGGAAGGGCTTTCACCAAGCGTGCGGAGAGATGATAGACCTATTGTGTTTGGTCCAAAAACGTATTTTCATGTTTCTCGACAAGTAACTGAACCAGGGGGGAGCTCGAGAGTAGAAGAGGCATGCTTAACTAAAAAACAAATGGAGAGAAGGCTTTTTCCTTCTGAGGGGTCAAGCCTATTAGGTTCTAGCTCTAGCTCTAGCTCTAGCTTTCGCTCTGGTTCTAGTCCCGCTTCTAGTTCTGGTTCTCTCTTTTCACTTCCTGAGGGGAAGGTGTGAATCAAAAACCTTATTAGTTTTGTTTTCATATTCCATCGACTTTGATAAAATCTCCCTTTCTTTGAAGAATAGAGACAAACCCTATGTCACGTGCTTTTATCCTAATGTTTGATTCTTTTGGTGTCGGCGCTGCCGATGATGCTTTGAAATTTGGTGATGAAGGCGCCAATACGTTTGGCCATATTGCTGAGGCTTGCTTTAAGGGTGAGGCTGATAAAGAGGGCTTGCGAGAAGGCCCTTTAAAGATTCCTTATTTAATGGAGCTTGGTTTAGGCGAAGCTGCACTTGAGGCTGCTGAAGGCGAAAAGCTTCCAGGTATTCCCAAAACGGATTATACGCGAGGCGTTTATGGTTATGCCCAAGAATTAAGTCATGGAAAAGATACACCAAGTGGGCATTGGGAAATGGCGGGTGTGCCTGTAATGTTTGATTGGGGATATTTTTCTACAGACTATCCAAGTTTCCCGCCAGAATTAATTGGTCAACTTATTGAAGAAACGGGTATTCCAGGTGTCCTTGGCAATAAGCATGCTTCAGGCACAGAAATTATTAATGAACTTGGTGATGAGCATATCAAAACAGGCAAGCCAATTGTTTATACATCAGCTGATAGTGTTTTTCAAATCGCCTGCCATGAAAAACATTTTGGTTTAGAGAAATTATTAAAGCTATGTGACGTTGCACGTAAACTTGTCGATGGCTATAACATTGGTCGCGTTATTGCGAGACCTTTCATTGGTGCAGACGGTGACTATGAACGTACCGCTAATCGAAAAGATCTTTCTGTATTGCCTCCTGCGCCAACACTTTTAAATAAAGTAAAAGACGCCGGCAATGAAGTCATTGCAATAGGAAAAATTGGTGATATCTACGCACACTCAGGCACAACGCAAGAAATCAAAGGTGACGGCAATATGGATCTGTTTGATAAGCTCATGGAAGCTGCGCGCAGCGCACCGAACAATAGTTTAACCTTTGTTAACTTTGTCGACTTTGATTCTAAGTATGGCCACAGACGTGATATACCGGGTTATGCGAATGCTTTAGAAGAAATCGATAAGCGCATGCCTGAATTTGAAGCAGCCTTAAAACAAGGTGATTTAGCTTTAATTACAGCTGATCATGGTTGCGATCCTAGCTTTCCTGGCAGTGATCACACGCGTGAATATGTCCCTGTTGTTTTCTTTGGCCCAGAAATTTCTTCAAGAGCTGTTGGTAAACGCCACAGTTTTGCCGATATGGGGCAAACCATTGCAAGACATTTAGGGCTTGAAGATTTATCACACGGTGAAGCGATTCAGTTTGTGGATTGATCCTTGCTGCATGCAAGAAGACATGAAAAAAAATTAGAAAGAATTTAATCGAAATTCTATTATATCGCCTATCCGTTATGCAAATTATCGTAAAAGCAATTGAGGGCTTGATTCTTCTGTGTTCTGAAAATAATATTTTATCTTATCGTCTTGACAATGTAACTCCATAGGTTACACTCATAAGGAGAAGATATGTGATAAAAAACTTTAAGCATAAAGGGTTGGAGCTCTACTTCAAAAGAGATGCAAGAAGGCTGGTTAATTTAAAAATGCTTTCGAAAATTGAGAGGATCTTAGATAGGTTAGATGCAGCAATATTAGTAGAAGATATGGATTTGCCCAATTTTGGCTTACATGCATTAAAAGGAAGTAGGAAAGGTTATTGGAGTGTGAAAGTGTCAGGAAACTGGCGTATCACTTTTAAATTTGAAGGTCTTCATGCATACGAAGTTAATTTGGAGGATTATCACTAATGAAATATTCTTTACGTTCAAAAAAAAGAAAGCCCACGCATCCTGGCGCAATTTTGCGTGAAGATATTCTCCCTGAGCTAGAGATGTCTCAAGCTGAAATTGCCATTCGTTTAGGGGTGTCACGCCGCACTATTTCTGAAGTTATTAACGAGCATCGTCCAGTGACAGCTGACATGGCGATTCGGTTGGCGCGCTTTTTAGGTGGAACCCCTGATAGCTGGCTAAACATGCAACAAGCGTTAGATATTTGGTGCTTAGAAATAAAAAACAGTGATCAATATAAAAAAATCAAACAAGTCAATTAAGCGCAGATTTTTCATTTAAACGAAACATTAAAACGGTTCTTACAGGTAATCGTTCAGGTATGACTAATGGGGTTTCATTGGGGAAAAATAAAGTCATTGCTGTTGAGGTGCCGCCATCTAGATTAATCGCATTTTTCAAACCTACCTCACTGAAAGCTTTGGCATAGTGTTTAAGAATATATGAAACGCCTGCAAGTGTTGCGGGAGTTGTTGATATTACGAGAATATGATTATTTTTAGTCGTTGCTAAAAGGGTTCTTCTGTCAGTGAAGGGTTTTGATTTTTTTATATAGCGACCATTTGAGCGCAGCAAAAAGGGACCTGCTTGAAAAGCATATTTCGCATTTTTGTAATAGGCGTTTCTTTCGCGAATAAAGAGCTGACCATGATTGTTAATCATAACAATGCCAGAAAGAAGCTCAGAACGATTGAAGCTCGATAGGATATGGTGATTGATGATATATAAACCTAAAGGCGCATAGTTGGGGGTGAAGTAACCACCGTTGACGCCTAAAACAGCGTGATGCTTTTTAGTGTTTGAAGAAACACTCAGGCCTGAGAAATAATCTAAAACATTAGGTTGATCAACAAGCAATGCGCGATAATGTTTTTGAGTAAAGCTTGCAACATTAAATGAAATCGTTTTATTGAGTTTGGTGTTTGTAAAGGTAATGAGCCGATAAGTGTTTTTATTTGAAATATTCTGTTGATAAATGGTTGCGTAGTTCCAAAGTGATGTGTTTGCAAGCGCAAAGCATGGAAATAGTAGGGCGAATAAAAGATATTTTTTCCACATCATTAATATTACTCTAGCTCATGAGATTGCTTATTATAGTGATCTCTTAACTCATCAACAACGGTTCTATCCCAGAGTGGGATATTAATAAAGTAAGCGGCTCTTCCTAGCATGTGCGCACCAATGGGTATAGTGATAAACAGGAAGGTAATGGTGATAATAGCCTTTGTCCAAACAGCTAGCGTCATGAATCGAATAGCAACGGCAATAAGAATGAGGCTAACACCTAAGGTTCCTGCTTTAGTTCCCGCGTGCATGCGCATTAATAAATCAGGCATGCGAATTAATCCTAGTGCAGCAACAAAGGTAAACATAGAGCCTAAAATAATTAATACCGAGCAAATCAAATCAATCATCACGATTCTCCATCTTATTGCCAAGTTGCCACTCGATAAATTGAGCAAAGGCAACAGTGCCTAAAAAAGTAATCAGTGACAAGGCGATCACAATATCTAAGTAAATGGTATGTTTGCTGATAATGGTAAAAATAGCAATAATACAAACAACAAGAACAGACATAACATCAATAGCGAGTACTCTATCCGGTAGTGTGGGACCAATGAGTAGACGAATAAAAACCATGATGGCTGAAAGTGAAAGTAAAATCAGGCTTAAGTTAAGTGCAAATTTAAGTACAATATTCATCTCATAATTCCTAAAATTCGTTTCTCTAAATGATCCTTTATAGAAGCTTTTAGGCCATCAACATCATCAGCAAACATCGTATGAACAAAGAGCGTTTTTTTGTCTGAAGAGACATCAAGTGTTAATGTACCAGGCGTTAATGAAATTAAGTTAGCAAGGATAGTGATCTCAACATCGGTATCAGTTTCAAGTGGGATGGCAATTACACCAGGTGTGTTTCTTAGCTTTGGTCTTAGAACATCGGCGGCAACTTTAAAGCTTGAGATGAAAAGCTCGTAGATAATATAAAGTACAAATGAAAAGAGCAGCCATGTTTTTTTAGCATAAGCCTCTTTTACCCAGATTTTTGAGATAATGGCAATGACAATAAAGGCAATAATAAAGCCTAATATAATATTCCCAAATGAAAAGTTTGCAGTGAGCGCTGCCCAGAGGAAAGCAAGAATAACATTGAGTAGATAGAGTTTCATAGCTAAGCTCCTCCATTCCCAAGTACCGCATGAATGTACAAGTTGGGGTGTAAAAGTTGATTCGCTATCATTTGAGTTAAATGATAAATAGGGTAAGGAAAGAGACCAATAAGCAAAATAAGTGCTGTAAGAATGGTGACAGGCAATATCAAAAAGCACGTCTTGGTTAGGGTTAATTTCTCAATGGGTAGATGCTTGGCGGGTTGTTCGCGCAAAAACATAGTTTGCCAAATACGCGCCATCACATAAATGGTTGATATACCGATCAGCACAATCACAAAAAGCGTAATATAATGATGTGTTGTGAAAGTTGCTTTGATAAGGAAAACTTTAGCCCAAAACCCAGAGAAAGGAGGAATGCCCGCTAAAGAAAATGCTGAAATAAAGAATAAAATAGAAAAGAAAGGATGGGTTTTATAAAGGCCGCCACCTTGCTTTCGATAAGTTCCCCCAGAAAAACGTTCGACAAGACCACTAGCTAAAAATAAATTACTTTTAACTAGCATATGTTGGATCATATAAAACAATGATCCAATCAATGCAAGAGGTGTCATTAAAGCAAGCCCAATAATCATATAACCAATATGACTCACTAAATTAAAAGAAAAAATGCGTCTTAATTCTTGTTGAGCAATGGCGCCAATCATCCCGATAACCAAAGTGAGTAGTGCAACAACAAGGAGTATTGTGTGAATGTAAGCGTGATTTTGCAAAAGAATTAATGTAAACATTCTTAATAGGGCATAAATACCGACCTTTGTTAAAAGGCCAGAGAACAAGGCAGAGGTTGAGTATGAGGTTGTAGGATAAGCGGCGGGTAACCAAAAAAACAAAGGAAATAAAGCGGCTTTCATACCAAAGGCAACCATGAAAATAACAGAAATTGCAGTAATTAAACCGTGATACTTAAGTGTCATGAGAAAATAGGCAAGATCTGCCATGTTTAGAGTGCCAGAGATACCATAGATAAAAGCAATAGCCGTTAAGAGAATTAAAGTAGCAACAAGATTGAGGACGGCATATTTTACAGAGCTCTCTAGCTGCATTTTATTTCCACCTAGCGCTAAGAGCACAAAAGATGAAATTAAAATAACTTCGAACCAAACATAAAGGTTAAATAAATCACCCGTTAGAAACGCGCCATTCAATCCGGCCAACAAGATACAGTAAGCAGGATAAAACCCTGCCTGGGCACGCTTAACGCCAATATCAGCAAAAGAATAAATCGCCACACAAAAACCTATAATCGCTGTAATCGTAATAAGTGTTACACTTAAAAAATCGGCGACAACAGTAATACCAAAGGGCGCAGGCCAGTTCCCCATTTGATCAACAAGAAACCCTTTATGCCAAACATGTGTAAAAATAGCCATGTCTGAAGAAAACAATAAAACAATACCAATTAATGTTATAGCACGTTGTGCTTTGACTCTATGTGCGGCTGCAAAAGTTGCAATCGCTGTTAATACAGGAATGATAACGGGAAGAACAACAATATTATTCATACATCATCCCTCTCGTCATATTCAAGGTCTTCAGCAAAATGCATTTCATCCGAATCCATCGTGCCTAGCTCTTGCCAGGTTTTAGTGATTAAAATAAGCGAATAAGAGACAAGGCCAAAGCCAATCACAATGGCTGTTAATATCAGTGCTTGAGGGAGCGCATTTGCAAAAAACTTACTTGGGATGTTGTCTCTCATATTTAAAAAGGCAGGTGTGCTTTGTGTGAGCCTGCCAACCGTGAAGATAAGTAAGTTGATGCTTGAGCTAATCATCATGATGCCAAATAAAACACGCACAAGATTCTTATGCAGCAAAAGATAAATACTAACGGCAAATAAAATGCCAACTAGCCAACAAAGTAAAACTTCCAATTATTTTTCCTCAAGTGCGAAAATAATCATTAAGATCGCAGCTACAATTACAATATAAACACCAATATCAAAAAAGACGGGCGTGCCGAGTTTAAATATATTTTTATCAATGGTTAGTTTGAGCCAGGTGCCTGTCAAAAAAGGTTTGCCTGATAACAACCCCACAAGCCCGCTCGCTACAGAAACAAATAATCCGATTGAAAACAAGTAGCGTAAATCTATACGAATAAGTTTCCGCGTTGCAATGGGCCCATGCGCCATCACATAAAGCGCAAAAGCACTTCCTGTAATAAGGCCACCAATAAAACCTCCGCCAGGTTCATCATGGCCACGAAATAAAATAAAGATAGAGAACAGAAGCATTAATGCAAGCAAGAATTTAGTCGCTGTTCTTAATATAAGTGAATTCATTCTTGGCTCCTTCTTTTGTTTCGGGGTGTTTTTAAAAGCCCGTAGACACCAAGCGCCGCAATGGCAACAACAATAATTTCGCCGAGCGTATCAAAAGCACGGAAATCAACAAGGATAACATTAACAACATTTTTCCCTTGAGCAATGGTGTAGCTATGCTTGCTGTAATAATCACTGATGAATTGATCAAAAGGAACAGAAATAATACTTAATAAGATGGCGGTGATTAGGCCACCCGCGAGAATGGCAATAATACCGTTGCGTATAGCTATGCCACGCTTCATCTTTTGAAGTTTAGGAAGTTTGGGTAACCGATAAAGTGCAAGCACAACAATAACAATGGTTAACACATCAACAAGTACTTGCGTCATGGCAACATCAGGTGCTGAATAAATTAAGAAAATTAACGTTGAGCCAAGCCCGATAATGCTTAAGAAAGTAAGGCTTGCAAGATAGGGCGCTGTGATGGCAGTTGCAAATGCTGCAACGGCCATTATCAAAGTGATTAACCAATCATACCAGCCGGCATTAGGTATAATTTGTTTTGGAGGAATATGCTTGAAAAATATAAAGGAAAGTCCAGCCAAAGCGATTAGTGCAATAAAAATAATCGATGTGTAAATGCGAAGAAAACCACTTTGAGTGAATTTTGTTACCCATCTGCAAAAAGCATTAACAGCAACGGTGCAAACAGTATAGAAAGATTCTGGCCCCAGCTGATCGATCCATTTAGCTTGTTTTAATTTGTAATGAAAGCGCGGATAAAAAAGATAAACAATAATAGCTATAATATAGGTTAATAAGCTTAATAATAGCGATGGCGTTAATCCATGCCAAAGCGCAAGCTCTACAGAAATATTTTTTTGTAAAATACTGCTTGCTGCAGGCGCGATAATTTTATTATCAATGAGCGCAGGAAGCACTCCAAAAACAAATCCAAGTGCGCCTAAAATAATAGGCGGTAACCACAAGCCCCAAGAGACTTCGTGAACAGGAATCGTTTTATCTTCTCTTTTGTCTTTCCCTGTGAACGGTTTAATTGCTAACAATAAAGCAAGTACGACAAAAACTAAATTAGTAATAAGCGCAATTGCAATAAGTAACCAAGTGTAATCAGGTATCGCTAATTTAGCTTCATAAAAAATTTCTTTACTGATAAAGCCAAGCATTGGTGGAAGCCCAGCAAGTGACGCAGCACATAAAATCACAGCAATAAATGTGATCGTCATTTTTTTCGATAAGCCACCTAGTTGATTTAGTTGCCTTGTACCTGTTCCGTGGTCAATGTTACCAGCACAAAGGAACAAGCCACCTTTGTAAAGCGCATGAGCAAGCAAAAAGACCATAGCAGCTTTTGTTGTGAGCTGGTTGCCAGAAGCGAGCAAGAAAACCAAGGTGCCTAGCGCCATAATAGTTGAATAAGCAAGGAGCTGTTTTAAATCTTCTGACCGTAAGGAAAGCACCGCAGCCATAATCATGGTGATTGCACCAAAGGTATAAAGAAAGCCACTCCATGCTAAGGTGTGTCCAAGGATGGGCGTGAACCTTGCTAATAAATAAATACCAAGTTTTACCATGGTTGCTGAATGAAGGTAGGCGCTAACTGGTGTGGGTGCTTCCATTGCATTCGGTAACCAAAAGTGAAACGGGAATTGCGCTGACTTTGTAAAAGCACCTGCAAGGATTAAAAGTAATATGGCAAAATAATACGGGCTATTAATTAGTGTATGATGCAAAGAAAATAATTGCGTAATAGTGTTTGTGCCAGTAACTGATTGAATGATAATAAGACCAGTTAATAATGCCAGACCACCACCCGCAGTGATGAATAAACCTTGAAGAGCCGCCAATCGCGCAGCGCGTTTTTCATTGTTAAAAGCAATAAGCAAGTAAGAAGACAGGCTTGTTAATTCCCATGCAACAAAAAGTACGATTAAGTTATTAGCAAGAACGCTTGCAAGCATCGCGCCCATGAATAAAAATAAGTACATGTAATAGCGGCCAAGTTGCGGATGGTTTTTTAAGTAATAATAACTATAAAGAACAATGAGTGTACCGATACCTGTAATGAGTAACGCAAAGAAAAGACTTAAGCCATCAAGGTAAAAGCTTAAATTAATCCCCGCTGCAGGAATCCACCCTATGCTTTGATTTAAGGTATCTCCATTTAAAATGCCAGGAATTTGTGCGCAGAATAAAATAAAAAGCACAAGAGGAACAATGGCAAGTATCAATCCAAAAAAGGGTACTTTAAACCGATGTAGCCAAGGGCTCACAAGGGCAGCAAGAAAAACAACGAGAATTATCTCAAACATCTGATAAATAACTACTTAAAAGCAAACGACCTTTATACTACGCTATTTTGAAAGAGTTTTCATAGTTGTTTTAATGTTCAAATTTTGGCATCAAAAAGAGTTCTAAATGTAACTATCGGAGGAAGATTTTAAAAAATAATGTTGACAGACAAAAAGTCTTTCTCTATCCTTGTTTCATCTTCCCCGAATTATTTTCTTTTTTCACCCAAGACATTCCTTTTGTCATCGTTATTATATTTATTATTTTTTTGTCTCAACATTCCTGATTCTTAAACTTGCTTGTCGGAAAACATCCGTTTTTCAATGAGTTAGAGCTTTGCTTTGTCTTTGAATTTTCTCTTCCCTTGTGAAACCCGGAAAACTTAAACCTTAATAAGGCTCAAAAGTCTGAGTGATGGATTTTTTATAGGAGTAAGTTATGGCTGGTAGTTTTCAAAATGAAATACCTAAGGCTCGTATCAACATTACGTTAGATGTTGAAACCAATGGTTCGCAACGTAAGATGGAGTTACCTTTAAAACTTCTTGTGCTGGGTAAATTTAGCCAAGACGCGGATAAGAGTGACATCGCATCACGTAAAAAAATCAATATTGAAAAAGGCAATGTTAATGCAGTGATGAAAGAACTTTCACCACAGTTAAATATTACAGTGCCGAATTTCATTCAAAACAATGGTACGGATTTGCGTGTTAATACAACACTTGATTCATTAAAAGATTTTCATCCTGAACAACTCGCGAATAAAATTCCTGAATTAAAGCGTTTGGTTGCCATGCGTAATCTTTTGAAAGAGTTAAAAGCGAATGTTGTCGATAACAAAACACTACGCAAAGAACTTGAATCCATTATGAAAAACGAATCATCAGCTAAAGAAATGCAAGAAGCTTTAGCAAAAATTGCCTACGTTGAAGGAGGAAATACTGATGAATAATGCCGTCGAAACCAAGCAAGAACACGATTTATCTATTTATGAGAAATTTTGTGCCGCCGTTAATATGTCTCCGGTTGATAAAACTAATGAAATCAGCCAGTTTAGTGACATTGCTAATTTAGCGAGCGTTTCTGAGGATGAGCGATTAACATCAGCAATACAAGTCTTAATTGATTGTGCTGCGGGTGATGAAAGCTCTGTCGATCGTGTCGATAAAAGTTTATTGGATTATTATATTAATAAAATTGACACAGTTTTAAGCTCACAACTTGATGAAATTCTTCATCATAAAGAATTCCAAGCGTTTGAAAGCTTATGGCGTAGTTTGCAATATCTTGTAGACCGTACTGATTTTCGTGCCAATTCTAAGATTGAAATCTTAAATGCCTCAAAAGAAGCACTGCAAAATGACTTTGAGGATGCGAGTGAAGATATTCAATCAGGCTTATATAAGCATGTTTATGAAAAAGAATATGACACGCCCGGAGGCGAGCCAGTTTCAAGTATGATCAGTAACTTTGCTTTTGATGCGGGTGCTGAGGATATTAAATTTCTTTATGACATGGCAAAAGTCGCTTCAGCAACGCATTGTCCTTTCATTGGTAATGTTAAAGCTGAGTTCTTCGGTAAAAATACGATTGAAGATGTGGCTAATATCGATGACTTAGCAAATTATATGGATCGCTCTGAATATATTCGCTGGAATTCATTTAGAGAAAGCGAAGATGCGCGTTATGTAGGTTTAAGTATGCCGCGCTTCTTATTGCGCATGCCTTATGGTCAAGATAATAAAGTTCGTGGCTTTAATTACGAAGAACAAGTTTTTGATGATGCCGATAGTTATTTATGGGGCGCGGCAAGTTTCCCATTTGCTGCGAACATGGCAAAAAGTTTTAAAGAATATGGTTGGACAGTGAATATTCGTGGTCCTGAATCAGGTGGTAAAGTGGAACAACTCCCGCTTCACCAATATGATTTAGGTCGTGGTTTATTAACTAAAATCCCAACAGAAATTATTATTCCTGAAACACGCGAATTGGAATTAGCAAACTTAGGCTTCATTCCGCTAAGCTATTATAAAAATAGTGATTACGCGTGCTACTTTTCAGCGAATTCAGCACAAAAACCAATGAAGTATCTTGATCCTCAAGCGACAGCGAATAGTAGGATTAACTCTCGTCTGCCTTATATTTTCTTAAGTGCACGTATTGCACATTACTTGAAAGTATTACAGCGAGAAACGATTGGTAGTAATGTTAGCCGCTCTGAATTAGAAGGTCGGTTAAATGTATGGTTGCAAACACTTGTCACAAAGATGACAAACCCAGATCCTGAACAAAGTTCTTTACATCCATTGCGTGACGGTAAAGTGACAGTTGAGGAAGTCGAAGATAATCCTGGTTTTTATCGCGTTACATTGTATGCAATGCCACATTTTCAAATTGAAGGTGTGGATGTGAGCTTGTCAGTTGTTGGGAAAATGCCAACAGATGAGAAGAAATAATATTGATAGTTAAGGAGAAAATATAATGGCAATACCTGGGTATATGTTTATTACTGACGATCAAGGTAATAATGTTAATGGTACAGTTAAAGTTAAAGGTCGCGAAAAGAGTATGGAAGTATTAAGTTGCTTGCATGAAGTTCGCATCCCAACCGATGCTGATACAGGTCGTTTAACGGGGACTCGTAAGCATGAGCCTTTTACAATTGTGAAAGAATTTGATTCTGGCACCCCTGTTTTAAATAAAGCTTGTAGTTCTGGAAAAACATTAAACCAAGTCAAGGTCAGCTGGTATAAAATTAATGATAAAGGTGCTGAAGAAGAATATTTCAGGCACACATTGACGAATGCCAAGGTGGTTTCAGTTAAACCGATAGTTCAAGATGTCAAAGCCGACTCAAAAGAAAGGTATGGTCATCTTGAGCAAGTTGCATTCCGCTATGACAAGATTCAGTGGGAATATTTAGATGGAAATATTTCTACTTATGATGAGTGGACTGAAAAAACATAAAATTTTTTTAACGGTTTGCTGAGGTATAAGTCAGGTGATGACTCTAATGGAGAAATTGACGCGTCAAACGTTGTTCGATACGCATGACGATGACGACGTTGAGACAATAATGAGTATCAAGCAGCATTTGACAGACTTGCTTAATACTAAACAAGAGTCAGTGCCTCACTTAGTTGATTTCGGCTTGCCTGATATTGCAGAAGTGTATCGAGGGTTACCTTTTGCAGCAGGCAAGTTGGCTCGAGAAATTCAAAACATTATCGAAATCCACGAACCTCGCTTGAGCAGAGTGACGGCGAAGCTCAAAGGGTTCAGAGAAGGAGACGGTGTTATGCTACTCGAGATCACAGCTTATACTTCGGCATCTAATAAAAAAGTAAAATTCGAAACAGAATTAACGCCTAATGATTTAGTGCATATTGCTTAGTTTAAGGTGCTCACATCTTCGCACTTCTGGGTACTTCTTTTGCCAAATGGCTCGCCCTTCGGGCTGCGCTTGAGTTTGGCAAAAGGGTTACCCAGGAATGCTTTAAGATGCTGGCTTCTTTTGAAATTTGAAGTAGGGTGGGTTCAAAGCATGCGCAAAAATCCCACCATCTTAATAGAGATGTAAACATGGACAAACACCAAAGCTTCCACACAGAATTAAAAGTCTTACACGATGCACTTTTAGATTACAGTGACCAATATCCAAAAGAAGCCGAGCAATTAAACTTAAGAGAATTTGATGACAAAGACCCATCAGTCTCAAGATTGCTAGAAGGTGTTGCTTATATCGGCACGCAAATCAAAGAACATATTAACCAAGATATCCCTGAAATTAGTCAGACATTGCTTGAGCAAGTAGCCCCCGATCTTTTAAAGCCTGTTGTTTCAAGCGTTGTTATGAGATTCACACCTAATATTCATGAGCTAGAAAAAACAAAAACTATCAAAAAAGATTCTTTTGTTTATAGCAATAAAGAAAAACAGATTAAATTCACAACAACAGAATCACTTAATATTAATCCCCTTGAGGTATCAGGTGTTAAGTTTGAGCAAGCTCAAGATTTCAATTATTTAACCTTAAAATTCAAAGTACCCAAGTCGCTTAATTTTGAGCGTTTAGATTTATCAAGTTTTCCTATCTATATTCATGAAGATTATGAAACAGCTTTACAAATCTACGATCTACTTACGCAAAATATTGAATCTATTCAGGCAAAGCATGGTGAAGCCGTATTAGCAACGGATTTAAAAGTTAAAACAAAACTCCAATCTTCAACAAAAGAAAATATTAACAGTATATTGCATACCGTCAAAAAGTTTTTTGTAGCGCCAGAAAGTTATTTGTTTTTTGATATTCAGGGTATGGATAAAATCAGCTTACCCTCAGAGTGTGAAAGTTTTGAGTTATTCTTCACATTAAAAAAACAAGAAATAAAAACAATACATTGGCGAGATGAGATTTTTGTTATTAATGCGGTGCGCGCAGAAAATAGCTTTGATCATTATACGGAACCGTTTAATTTTGAAGAAAATGGTTATGAATATGTGATCAATCTCGATGCTCAAACACCTGATGATCTGGATTTGCTTGCTATTAATAAAATTACATCCCTAGATGCTCAAGGGGGTAAAGTGAGCCGTTATGATAGTATTCGAGATTTAGATAAACCCAATTCTTTGCATTATCAATTAATCAAAAGGCAAACGGTTAACAAAAAAAAGCAATATGCTCTCAGGTTCAGCCAACAATCAAAACCTGGTGACGTTGTTTCTATCGATGCGGAAATGAGTAATCATTATTTATCAAGAAAAAAACTTAAAAAAGGAGATGTAAACCAGCTGTCTGAAAAGATCGAAGCAATCGCTTGTGAAAATGTTGCAAGGCCGACGCTTTTTGTTGAGCATAATGATTTCTCAAAGATGCGTTGGTTATTATTAGCTTATCTTAATCTTCAATTAAAAACGTTATTAAGTCTTGATAATTTAAGGTCGCTTCTTAATATGTTGAATTGGACAAAAGAAAAACGCGTCAACCATATGATAGATGCATTAGTGGATCTCAATCATTCATCAAGTAATCAAATGATCGGCGGCGCTGTCTATCCTGTTCAAACAGTTGAAGTGCTTTTAGACGATAGACAGTTTGTTTCCTTAAGTGAAGCAATACTCTTTTCAGAGTTGCTTTATTGCTTATATCTTCATTATATTCCTGTGAATCAAGTTTTGAAATTTAAAGCAACGTTTACTTCAGTTAAGCGTGTTTATGTTTGGGATACTCAAATTGGAAGGAAGTTTAATTTATAATGATGCGTTCGATTTATCATGTTTTTCAGTGGCTTTCTAAAGGAAAGAAAAAAGCCAAGCTTTATTCTAACACGAGCTTAGCTTTTCCTTCATCTGATGTTAATGAAAAATCAGCTGAAGAAGACATTTTTTATTTAAATGTTCTTAATTTGTCTGGCGTTGATTCTCCGCTACCTTCTTATTTAAATGTGCTTGCAATGAAAGATGAAAATATAGCATGGCGCGATTTTTTAAATACCATTAACCATTACTTATACATGCTTCTGTATCTTGCATGGAAAAAGTTCCAGCCCTTGTTGGATATCCAAAGCGAGCAAGCCCAATATCTTTACTATTTGCAATCATTGTCGGGCATGGTGGTTGATCCAAAAGACAGGCGTTTACTGCGCTATGTTCATTGCTACGTTAAAGCAAGTCACCAATCTCGAGACCTAACAAAAATGGTAAAAGATTTATTGCCCTATGCGAGCGTTGAAGTGAAAGAGCAAATTCCAAGATGGGAAAGTATTCAAACAGATAATGAAATACGTTTATCAGAAACAGCAATGTTAGGCGATAGAGTGTTGATGGGCGGCCAAGAAATAGCAGTGACGTTAACTTTAATACAGCAGTCATTTATCGCGCTTTATTATTCAAGCAAGTTACAACAACTTAAAAGATTGGTCGATACATTTATTCCAGAAGGCATTGCTTTTAAAATTAATGCGAAGGTATCAGTTAATCAAAAAGAGCCGCTTGCGCTGGGTGGCGATATTGTGCAGTTGTGTCATTGTCATTTGATTGGAAAGAATAAGTCGGTTGTGAAGCTTGTGAATCTATGAGTTTTTTCGGTCAACATCCGATGCTGGGATTTTTGCGCACGCTTTGAACCCACCCTACATCACGCGTAGGGTGGCTTCTTGAACGCAGTGAAAAATACCACCATTCGGATCTCTATTTAACAAACTTTATATGAGGTATTTTTATGACAGCAGCAAAATCATTAAGGATAGAATTTAAAGGAGAAGATATAACAATAGAAGCAATGCTTACCGCCGTTATACAGGCGCATATTGCTCAGGATCCTGACCGAGCCAATTGTTATGAAAAAGAGTTATTAACTGTAGCTGGAATTGTAAAAAATGAAATTATTGAAGAAGCTCTTAGCAATGTTATAGAAGAGGTTGATGGGGAGTATTCCTTATCTTTTATGAAACTTTCTTGCTTAAACCCTGGTATTAGAGCTCATTGCAAAAGTCTAAATAAAGGATATTGCGTTTCTTCTATTTATGTCTCAGCAGATTATGACAGCTCACTTGTGGCTAGAGCAGCGATTTTTAAATTAAGTCCTTCTGCAAAGGTGATAGAAATCAAGCCCCCGCCAAGTATGCTCTTTGGGGTCTCTGATGGTGGGAGGAGAGAAAAAGCCGTAAGCCCCTTACGACTTAGAGGCTCAGATAGTATTTAGAATAGTTCTTTGGCGCGTAGGGTGGGTTCTTTGCGGAGCAAAAATCCCACCATTCGGATCTCTACTTAGCCATCCCCAAAACAATATCCCAATCCTTCTTAGAAACAGGCATCACAGACAATCGATTCCCTTTTCTTACCAAAGGCATATCAGCCAAAGCCTTAACCGCCTTCAATTCATCCAAAGAAATAATCTCTTTAAATTTTTTCTTAAACTTAACATCCACCAAAAACCATCGAGGATTCTTGGGATCACTTTTCGGATCATGATACTTAGAATCAGGATCAAACTGCGTAAAATCCGGATAACCATTCTTAACAACTTCAGCAATCCCAACAATACCCGGCGGCTTACAGTTAGAATGATAGAAAAAAACAAGGTCCCCTTTTTTAATGTCATCTCTAAGCATATTGCGTGCTTGATAATTTCTCACGCCATCCCAAGGCTCAGTTTTTTTAGGACGACTTGCTAAGTCATCAATGCTAAATGCTTCAGGTTCCGATTTCATTAGCCAATATTTCATAGTTTGTGCTCATTTCAAGACAAAAGTGTTACGCATGATGACTTTAATTGTTCTCAATTTCAAGTTTATAGTTTTAATGAAGCTTTTTTTGTTTTTGCTTGAATATTTTTGCGCTGCTCGCGATCAAAGTTTGGTATGAGGTTTCTTGATAGGTTGGCTTATCCATTTCAGTACTTGCTAAAAAGGCAAAAAAACGCTTGCAGTTAATATTAGAAAAGCCTAATATAGTTAAATCTAATATAAGTGGGATTAATACTGTGTCAGACAAAGCGAAAATGAAGCAACACGCCAAGAAAGCGGCTAAAATGATGAAATCTTTGTCGCATGAATCAAGGTTAATGATTCTTTGTTTGTTGGTCGAGGGTGAAAAAAATGTGGGCGAGCTTTTAGAAAGCTCTAGGCTGAGTCAGTCAGCTTTTTCGCAGCACCTTGCCGTTTTACGTAAAGAGAAATTAGTGAAGACACGAAAAGAAGCGCAAGTGGTTTTTTATTCTATTAACAGCCCGGATGCGAAGAAAATTATTTCAGTTTTACACAAATTATATTGCCAGTAGGAGAATAAAATGAGCTGTAGGTACATTAGTGTTAATGATGTTGCAAAGCTTTGTCATGATCAGTCTGCAACGATTGTTGATATTCGTGAACCATTGGAATATCAGCGTGAACACATTGAGGATGCTATTAATATTCCAATTGAAAATTTAACTAAAGAAAGTTTGGGTGAATCTGCACCTGAGTGTGTTATTTTTCACTGCTTATCAGGGCATCGTACTCGCGCATCTCAAGCTATCTTTGAAGCTTTGGGTATTAAAGACCCCTGCATTCTTGAGGGTGGAATTGACGCATGGAAGGGCGCAGGCAAACCAACTATTTGTAATAAAAAAATTCCTATTTCAATTATGCGGCAAGTACAAATCGTAATTGGTTTTATGGTGGTCTTAGGGGTTGTGCTTGGACTGACGCTTTCACCTTACTTTGCTTTAATTAGTGGCTTTTTTGGTTTGGGCTTGCTCTTTGCGGGTATTACAGGAACTTGTGGCTTAGCAAAACTGCTAGCATTGTTTCCTTATAATCGGTGTTCTAACGAGGAGAAACAGAAATGACAAAATCATATCAATCAATAACTTCAGATATTTCAAAAAACTTAGGCGTTTTGCGAAAAGGTATTCCAGATGTTATGTCGGGGTTTACAAGCCTTGCGCAAGGCGCAACAAAAGAGGGCGCACTTGATAAAAAAACAAAAGAATTGATAGCGCTTTCTATCGGCGTTGCTAGCCGTTGCGATGGTTGCATTGGTTTTCATGCGCAAGCTTTGCATAAGTTGGGCGCTTCAGAGCAAGAAGTGATGGAGGCTTTAGGCATGGCTGTTTATATGGGTGGCGGACCTTCTTTAATGTATGCGGCTGATGCAATAAAAGCCTTTAAAGAGTTTGGTGGATAAAGAAGGTGGCTATTAAACGGCTAAGGCTTGGCTCCGAAGGTTAATTCTGGTAGTTCTTCTGGTGCTGGCAATATTGCTATTCGACCGATGGCGTATTCTTCAACCATGGTATCAAGTCTTTCTCTAAGAGCCTGTAATGCTTCTGGTGCTACACGAATTGTGGCGGGATCGCTCATAATGTACTCCATGCCTTTAAATAAAAGATTCTGAACTTGTTTTAGCGCGTGAGCCCTTCGGGATTCTTCGAGTAAGCGTTTTCGCGTTTCATCAGTAACTTCTTTATCTTGCGTTGCTAGGGTGTTTGGTGAGCGTTCTTCTTTTGCTTTCACAACAAAGTTCCTTAACTTCTCTAGTTCAGAGCATAAAAACTCGATCTGGAAAAGGATAAAGCAGTCATGTGTATCGACAAACTCAAGCATCATTCTTTTTGCAGCAGCAACCTTGTCAAAATCATTAAAAGGCTCTGGAAATTTTTTCTCTAAATTTTCAAGGGTATCTGTAAATGCAGAGAATGCGGCTTGAGCACTGTAACAGCTGAGTAAATCAAGCGCCTTGATTTCATCTTCACTACCATAAAGGCGTAAAAGTGTTTTAAGCTGGAGGTAGGCTAGTTGCATTTCTTTCAAAGCTTCTAGATATTCTCCATGATAAGCTTGGGTCCTTGCGTCAAGTGCAATGCCTAGCTTTGCTAGATTTTCACCGCTTAAGATATGGGCGCAGTTTCTTCGTTTTTCTTGCATTTCGGTTTTAAACATTTCAGTAGCTTTTTCAGCTGCTTTATCTGCTTCTTTCGCCTCAAAGCTTGTTCGCTTGATGTGAGCTGTGTGATTTTTCCAGTCTTCAGCTAGGTAGCGATAAGGGGCTGAGCCCACTTGACTTTTTCTTAGGTTAAAAAGTCCAAATGATCCTGTTGCCGCGATGATTGCACCCTCTTCGGCTTTAGTGTGGGAAAAATAATCTTCGATGCGTGCTTCTAAGGTATAGGCTGCCCTTGCTGTTTGAAAGGCGCCATATTCTCGCCCATCGACAGAAAGTTTGCACTCGGTATGAAATTCATAAAGCCCGGTTTCAAAAGCGCAGCGCCAATGATATCGCCAGCCCGAGCCGTAGGGTATCATATGGTGATGCCCCGGAGTCAGTTTACCTTCATATAAGAATTTTTCTTGGGCCCAGCCGAGTTGTGATGCGTTAGCTAAAACGATTGGAAGCTCAATACTCATGTCTTCCTTTCGTATAGTGAGCGATTCTGCTCCTTGACCCTCGGGTGCTTTAGCCTGGTCGCCCCAAATATCACTTGCATATCTTTTTGGCTGCTCTTTGGAGCCTGGCATAAGTTTCCATAGATTTTCTGATGTCATCATGCTGGCTGATGGCCATTGATATTCGTGTGATAAATCTTTCGCAAAGATTTCAGGTAAATAAAAAGCTGACATTGAGGTAAGATAGGTCTTCAGGGTTTCTTTTGCTTTTTCATTAGCCTTGTTAATGGAGCTCATATAATTGCTATAAAGTTTGCGAATCATTTCTTTTGAAATAAGCTTCTCCATTGATTTGGCATAATTTTTCGCGTCAGTTAGTATTTCAGTAATTTGCGCGCCATCTAAGTCATACTCATTTGTAAAATGCCAGCGGCGCAAAAAAATATAATGCATTACGGTATTTTTCCAGCTAGAAAAATGGGGTAGTGGGTTTTCTTTGGGGCCGGTTAGCGCTTGTAAGTATTGCAAAAGCTTTGAGGGGTCGCTGTCTTTTTCAAGGTGGGTTACTTGCTTTTCTGTCGAGCTCTCTGCTAATAGTTTACCGTTTAATGAAGAGTTTAAAGTCAGCTCTTGAATCCATAGAGATAAGGTTTCTGCGCATTCAAGAAACTCTTCATCTGGCATGTTGTTGGAAGAGCGAATGGATTTTCGATAGTCATCGAGTCGTTTCATGATTTTTTTTAATGGGTCCATTTGAATTTGTGCCGACTGATTGAGAATTAAGGTTTCCAGGGTGCCCATGTCTTCGTGCATTCTTTTAAATAAAGCGCTAAGTCTTTCTTCCATACCTTGTTGGCGCAAAGAAAAGCCTTCTTCTAAAAGGTTTAGCCGATGAAAAACACTTTTTGCAAAGCGTGTTATCATGCCAATATTAATTTCAGTGCCTCCTACAACGGCTGAAAAAATCCGGTCCTGGTAAGGCAGAAGGGTGTTCATTAAGAATCTTAATGCAAGATTGTTTTCTTGGGCATAATCTTTCCCTGGTTTCTTTTTAATGAAGATGCTTGCGACCATGCAAATAGCAGAAAGAGCAAGCCCCGTGCCACCAAAGTAATTTAAGGCGCCTCCTGCAGAAAAGGCTTGGGCGGCCATATAGCCCATTACGGCAGCCATTCCACCTGCGCCAACAGCAGAGAGCTCTTTGCAGTCGAGTATCTGGCCTGCTGTTTGTAGTCCTTGGAAGCCGGCGGAAGCCATGTTGAGTTCTTGTTGAGTAAGAAGCGGTTTAGTACTGCTGTTTGTATCACGGGGCGCTTTTAAAAGAGATGAAGCATGGCTTAAGTTGCTTCTTAGTTGGGGATCTTGAGAGACAAGCTTAATAAGCTCAGGGTTTTCTAGGGCTGAGCCTGGTATGACTCCTTTAAGCTCTGATAGGTCAGTTGTAAAATTTTCTGGAAGCGGGTTTCGTCCAAGCTCTAATTCTAATTTGACATGCTGCTGCCTGAAGAGCGGGCTTAGCTGGGTCATGGGGTTTAGAGGTGATGGATAAGTTTTTTCACTCGCTTGTCGATAGAATTCTGATAGCTCAGACAAATAGCTAGTAGGATTTTCTTGGTAAAGAGCAAGTTTTTGGTGCTTTTCCATAAAGCTATTGAGTAGTGCTCTATTATGTGAAGTTATTGCTGCATAGGAGGAGGCAAACTGATTTGGGTTGTCGAGGGTTGCTAGGTTCTCATGATCAAAAATAGGTGTATGGAAATTGAATTTATTTGCAAAAGTTCCCCAGTCTTTCGCAATATACTGCCGCATTCCTATTGAGCTGGTGTCTCCTGAGTAATAAACATAGGCGTTTGTTAGAGCGTTTGAGTTGGGGGATGTGTCGGTGCATTCTAAGAACCCCGTAAAGGAGTCTTTAGGCGTGAAAGGTTCAGGTGAATATTCAAGATCAATCGCCTGTAATGATGTTACAGGTGTAATATTTGCCGGTTCAAAAAAAGTGTTTTTTGTTCTTGGTGGATAATCAGAGGCGCTTGCTGTGCTAAATGTTTGTGCTTCAGCAGGGGGGATGAAAAAATCTAAAATGGAGAGCGCGTCATTTTCTCTAGCAAAATTTTGAGACCAGTCATAAAGCGAACGAGCCCATTCACTTCCGGCGTAATAACCTAAGCCACCGGCAACAAATCCGCCGATTGCTGCACCAATAGGGCCACCGCCAAGTGCGCCGACATAAGCGCCATATTGTCCGAAAGCAAGGGCGCCTCCCCAGCCGCCCGCAATGCTTGCTGCTTCTCGCTTGAAGGGGGCGAAGTCTCTCTTGTGTTTAATATAATCCCAGGGGCTTTCATTCCAGCTTTCAAGAAGTGAATGACTATCAGCTAAAACAGCAAAAGCCGTTAGGCCACGGCCAGCCCATTTTGCTGTCGTCCATATGCGGGCACTTTTGGGGTTGAAGTTTGAGTTTTGGTAAACTAAATGCGTTTCACGAGGTATACCTTCAGGTTGGTGTGAAGGTTGGAATAAGGTTGCGCTTTTAATTTGTCTTGGGTCGATGCGCCGAGGAACAGCTACTTCGTTTTCGCGTAGGTGTATCGCGTAATCTTCAGGATGTAGTTTTCCTGATTTAAGCGCAGGTTCTAGCGCATGTTTTTTGACATCGATGGCACCACTTGGCGTTTCAATTTCATAAACATATCGCGATTTCATATTGTATTTATCTTCGATAGGGAACAAAGAGGCGATATCTTTGTTTGTAGACGTTGAAACAAAGGCGCTTTTTGCGTTGTAAGCTTCACCCACTGGCATAGCGTGTCGATATAGGTCAAGGTCTCCTCCTCTGGCAGAAAGGCCTTGATTGAAAATCTCATTGGGTGTTCTTAAATCCCCTCGGTAGCAATAGTTTTCTAGGGTAAAAGGAGGCTTCCTGCCAAACAAGATGACTGGCGGTATTGAAAAGTCGAAGATAGAGTGTGGGGCTCTTGTGTTGGAGTGGGAGGTTTCAGGGGCTGACATGGTTTGTTCCTTTTTTTTGTTATTGGCTTAAGTTGCGCGCTATGCTGATTTGATTAGCTGAGCCGGAGGGGATTTTAACGCCGTTTCTTTTTTTAGCAAGATTTATTAGAGATAACTACAAAAATCATTGTTCCTGCCTTTATAAAAGGATCAAGATTTCCTGTCTATTTTTTTGCGCGACAGGGAGGTATATGGACTCATTCACATTATCAAAGAAGAATGTCAATAAAGAGAGTGGTTTATGTGTATTCTAGGATGGCTATCTGTTCTTTTGTCGTTTCGGGATCTGCCAAAATTTTCGCGATATCTTCTTTGGCTTCGAGAGGGGTGTAGCGGGTCTGTTTTCTGTAGTCGATTATCTTTTCGCTGTTTTGAATTTGTTTAAGATAGACTTGGTAAGTCTTCTCTAATTCTTTTGAAAGATGTTCGGGATGGTTTCTTCCAATGAGGCGTGTGGCTAACGTTTGTAATTCATGCGAATCAAATTGTTCGATAAGTTTAGCTTGCTCTTCAGGCCTGGTTAAATGAAATTGTTTTGCAAGTTCATCGTCATGCCTGGAGTTAAAACCATTTTGATAAAGCGTGCTATCTACGTCTGCTTCAGGCACAATCTGAAATTTATAATCAAGATAATGATCGCTGATCGCTTGTTTGATTTTTGGATTTTTTGAAAGCCAAGCTTTGTTTTGATTGGCGATGTCTAAACGTTCTTTTGAGAGATGTTTCATGAAGCGTTCATTCGTTGGTAAAATAATACCGGGTTCGCCGAGTTTCTTTTTAAGTGTCCAAGTAGTTTTTTCTAAGTCGTCGATTTTAGTTGTCTGTAATTCCGGTAAATCTAATCGCAAATAAACCAGTTGGTTTTTATAGTGCCAATGCTGGCCTAAGCAAAGTGCTGGGGCATGAAAGTTATTTTTGTGTCCCAGTTTCCCCATAAGATAAATAGCTTCGCCATCAAGTTTGCTAATGCGATCGGTATCTATTTTTTTATTGAAATAACCTAAGCAGTAGTTCCACATTTCTTCGTTCTTTTTCAAAAGCTTGGCAAGTTCAACGGTTGCATCAACATCCACCATGGCATCATGTGCTTGGCCTTCTGCAAGTTTGTTGAGTGAATTAATGTTTTCAAGTTTTAAAGAGACGCGACCATTTTTCTCGGGCCATTTGACTTCATCTTTTCCGAATAAATAATAAAGCATGGCAATAGGGTAAATATCAGCGCGTGAACATTGGTTGGCGTATTGATGTGTGTAGACGGGGAGTAAGTTTCGATAAAAACTAAAACGTAAAAATTCATCGTCAAAGCCAAGGGTGTTGTAACCTAAACTAATCGTGCCTGGTTCATTCAATAGTGCGTGAATTTTTTTGATGCCGTCGACTTCAAGTTCGCCTTCTTGCATATCCTTGATGGATATCATGTGTGTTTTAATCGCGTAAGGGGAGGGGATAACATCTTCACGGAGTTTGATGCGGATTTCGTGACGGCTTATTTCTTTGAGATCTAAGTCAGTGCGAACAGCAGCGAATTGTAAGACTTGGTCAAAGGCGACGTTTAAGCCTGTGGTTTCGATGTCGTAGAATAAGAGTGTTTTTTGCATAATGCTTCCTTGGGGGCTAATTATAGAAATCCAACAGGTAATTGAAAAATACGGGGAGTTAACCACCTTGCTGTTATTGCCTGATTAATTAAAAGGCCAAAAGGTAATTGATGCATCTCAACAAAATCTTCAAGATTTTTTAGTTGTTTTGTTTTAACTTGCGAACCGTGTTTGATTTCTATGGGTAGGGTTCCAAAGAAACCTTCTAATATTAGATCTACTTCTACGCCACTTCGCGTACGATAATAAGAAGCTTCCCAGTTAGTGACGCCTGAGCTATTGAGTCCTTTTAATATTTCTTCAATAACAAAGGCCTCGAAGGAGCGTCCTAAAATGGGATGCTGATAAAGTGTTTCTGGAGAGTCAATTTTTAGAAGGTAATGCAATAAGCCGTTATCTCTAAAATGACCGCGAGGTAATTTAACAATGGTTTTTACTTTGCTTTTTTCGTAACTCGGTAATTGTCTCCATAAATATGTGCCATCAGCAATCGTTAAGTATTCTCTAATGCTTTTTTCGCTGACTTCGAGGGAGCGTCCAATGTCGCTTTTATTTAAAATATTTCCTGATAGATGTGACAGCATCATTAGAAAACGCTGGTAACTTAAGTTATCAAGTCGTGGAAAAAGAGATCTTATGTCGCGATGAATATAGGCGTCGTAATACGATTGCATCCATTGTCTATAAAAAGAGATGTTGTTGGCAAGTCGAGGTTCGGGATATCCGCCATAAAACCAGTTGTTTTGAATTTCTTTATGGGTGATTGCAGGTTGCTTTCCTTCAAAGTCTAGTGATTCTTTATTTAAACGCTGTTGAAAGATATTGTAAAAAGGGCTGAATGGTTTTTTTAGAACTTCGTTCATTTTTAGCGTGCCAAGCTCGATAGTTGCACTTCTACCCGCTAGCGACTCAGAGACTTTTGTGAGTAACTTTGGGTTGCTTGATCCGGTTAATATGAAGCGTCCTTTGCGCGCTCGGTCTTTGTCCACTATGCCACGCAGAATATTAAATAGCTCTGGGTATTCTTGTGCTTCATCAATAATGATCTGGTCTGAGTTTTCTAAAAAAAAGACAGGGTCGCGGCTAATTAGCATACGGTCATTGGTGTTTTCTAAATCGAAATATTGCCATGTTGGAGCGAGTTGTTTAGCGAGGGTGGTTTTTCCGCATTGTCGAACACCTAAAATAACAAGAATTGGAAATTGTTCCAATAATTCAATAGCATAAGGATAGACGTCCCGGTTTGCATCCATTAAATTTCGACCTCTTCGCACGATATTTAAGGCAATTATAGGTGTAATGTAGAAAAGGTCAAGCTTGTAATTAGGCTGGTGTTAAATTCGCATATTCTGCCATTAACCACTTCGTACCAACGTCTTTTCCAAAGTTAACTTGTAAGCGTGCTTTCGCGCCACTACCTTCAATCGTAACAATCATACCTTCACCAAATTTACTATGAGTGACTTGCTGACCGACTTGTAATGAAGTGCCGCTCGCAGTTGAAATGCTAGTCTCTTGGTGAAAACGTTTGCTAACCGGTGTTGAAACTTTAGTACGTAATCGTACTTCTTCTATATGCTGTTCAGGCACTTCACTTAAAAAGCGCGAAGGTGATTGCATTTTTTCTTGGCCGTATAAGTAACGTGTTTCTGCATAAGTAAAATAAAGTTTTTTCATGGCGCGTGTCATGCCGACATAACAGAGCCTTCGTTCTTCAGATAAACCATTGGGATCTTCCATCGACATTTGATGCGGAAAAAGACCTTCTTCTAGACCCGCAAGAAAGACTAAAGGAAACTCTAAACCTTTTGCAGAATGCAGCGTCATCAATTGAACATAGTCTTGATGTTGCGATGCTTGTGTTTCGCCAGCTTCTAGTGCTGCGTGTGTTAAAAAGGCACTTAATGGCGGGATGTCTTCATCAATATCATCAGGATCAAATTGCCCTGCAGCATTCACGAGTTCATCCAAGTTTTCTAAGCGCGAGTGACCTTTTTCGCTACGATCTTTCGCTAAATAGGTTCTAAGCGTTGAATGATGGATAACATGCTCAATGACTTCTGCTAATTCTAAATCAGCTATTGCAAGCGTTGCTTCTTCGATAAGTTCTAAGAAATTATTCAATGCATTCGTTGCACGAGCAGGAAGACGTTTTTCTTTTACAACATCAAAAGTCGTTGTCCACATTGATTGTCCGCGTTCTCTTGAAAGCTCGCGAATATGTTCAACGGTTCTTGGGCCAATACCTCTTGGCGGCACGTTAACGATACGCTCATAGGCGGAATCGTTGTCATGATGACGAATTAAATTAAGGTAAGCGAGTGCGTTTTTAATTTCGGCGCGATCGAAGAATCGTAAGCCACCATAAATGCGATACGGTACGCCTGCTTGAATTAAAGCTTCTTCTAAAATACGTGATTGCGCATTTGATCGATATAAAATAGCACATTCGCTAAAGCGGCCATCATCTTGTTGCCATTTTCTAATACGCTCAACAATAAAGCGCGCTTCATCCATGTCATTAAAAGCAGAATAAAGCGAAATGAGTTCGCCTTCTTCAGCAGCCGTCCATAAGTTTTTACCAAATCGATCATGGTTGTTGGCGATGAGTTTATTCGCTGCCGATAAAATATTGCCACTAGATCGATAATTTTGTTCAAGACGAATTGTTAGTGTGTCCGGGTAATCTTTTTCAAAACGATTAAGATTATCAACGCGCGCGCCACGCCAGCTATAAATCGATTGATCGTCATCACCCACAATCATTGAATTGTTGTTGGGCGAGGAAAGCAAGCGCAGCCATTTATACTGCAAAGTATTCGTATCTTGAAACTCATCAACTAAAATATAACGAAAACGTTTTTGATAGTGTTCTTTAATGTCTTTATGGTCGCGTATGGTTTCATAGGTTCGAAGGAGCATTTCTGCAAAATCAATCAAACCACTTTTTTGACAAATGGTTTCATATTCGCTGTAAATGCTTTGCATCATTTCTTCGAAATGATCATAGCTTTTAGGTAAATCTTTAGGGCGGATGCCATTATCTTTTTTATTATTGATATACCATTGCGCTTGTCTTGGCGGCCATTTCGCTTCATCAAGTTGTTTCTCGCGAATGATGCGCCGAATTAATCGATACTGATCATCGGAATCAATGATTTGAAAGTTCTTGGGAAGGTTCGCGGCCTCCCAGTGCGCTCTTAAAATCCGATGCGCTAAACTGTGAAAAGTCCCAACCCACATATTGTTAGCGGTCATGCCGACCATCGCTTCAATACGTGTTTTCATTTCGCGAGCGGCTTTGTTTGTGAATGTCACCGCAAGAATATTAAATGGCGAAAGTTTTTCAACTTCAATAAGCCAAGTAATACGGTGAACCAATACACGCGTTTTGCCACTTCCAGCGCCAGCAAGCACTAAAATATTGGCAAGCGGCGCGCTAACGGCTTCTCGCTGTTTATCATTTAAATCATTAAGTAAGTGTGAAATATCCATGGCGTGCATTCTAGCAGATGCCACTTAAGATCTCGAGAAAATCTTTAGTTTCTTACCAGTCGGCTCTTGGCATATTGTCTGGTTTGATAGGAGGCACAAAATTTTGAAGTTCGCGCTGCTCTTTTAGATTAAGCGTTGGTTTTTGAGCATTTCCATACTTGCTCACAGTGTATAAGACAGAAATAGGGCTCATTGTTTCCATGTTTTTTATAAAATTAACCTTGCCCACTGCGACTTGGTTGAAATAATTTTTTTCTTTTCCAGAGAGTAGTTGCCAATAATTTTTAAAATCTTGATTTGCTTTTTGTGTATGATCTAAGGCGCTGGTATATTGCTCTGCAGTGATGCCTTGGCCATTGGTGATTTTGTTATTTAATTCACCGATAGATTGAAGCATACTTAATTGCGGTACATCGGCACTAGCAAGAAATTTTAACTTTTTCTTTAGTGTTAAATCTTTAAATGTAGCTTCTTGATCAGAATTGTTTTCATGTTTTTGCAGTAACAATTTTTGATAAGGAGAGTAAGTGTCTTCTAAATCAACTTGTAGTTGAGTTTTTAATGATAAAGCTCTTGCCTTGGCTTTTGAGCTTTCATTAAAGGGTATTAAAGAGATATTTGAGGCGAGCGCATTTTTAACACTGCTAGCAAACACCCTTTTTTGTTTTTGAGTGAATTCCGCTTGATAGTTTGCAACACCTTCAGCAATATTTTTGACGGTATCAAATTGTTTGATAGCTGCTCGTGGCGCTATATTTTTTATAAGCTTTTTAATTCCTGATATTGAATTAAGGTCAGAATAGCCATATTGGCTTGCGTAGGCATTTTTTGCATTAATAAAATGATTAAGCAAAGTGTTTTGATCATCACTGAAGGATGATTCCAACGTTTCATAGTTTTCATTAGCTGCACTGAAGTTTGAATTGAATTTTTTTTCTTGTTGAAGTGATATGCCTCGTTTCGCTTTAATTTTCTTCTTAAGGATTAAAATATTGGTAGCGATCGCAGCTTGTCTTGGTGAAAATGTCACAGCAAAAATCAAGCTTTCTTTTTCATCAAGCTCCGAATAATTATCTGCTTTTTCTTTTTGAAGAAATTGTTTTTGTTTGCTTGTTAAAGAGCTAATAAGACGATTATCTAAGCTATCCATAAGTGAGTTTGCACGACTGATCGTTAATTTGCTTCGCTTGCTTGAGGTAAGTGCTGCTGAGGCTTTAGTATAATCCGTTAAAGCATTATAAAATTGCACTGTTTGTTCGGGTGAGAATGATGAAGTGAAAAAATAGAAAGAACCCATGACATTGAGCAGTGCTTCTGCATGCGCTGGTGCCAATGTTTTCATTTGACTGGCTTGCTGCTGGGTATTAGTTTGAGCCATGATTTCTGTGACTGGCGCAAAGGAAAGCGCCCCTATTGCTAGGCTTATTCCGAGTAGTTTAAAAGCTTTCATGATCTATTTCCTTATATATATATTGCTAACTATAGATAGAATAGAGAGAAGCGCTCATAATTTATTCAAATAAAGGCTAACTTATTGATTTATATAGCCTTGAATGGGGGAAAGCTAATTTGGCGCAGATTGAGCTATTAAATAAAACAAATTACAAATAATGTAGGAAAAAGGTTGATTTTATGATCATTTTCTATACAATGATCTACTGTTGAGTAGATGTAAACCAATTACAGGAGAAAAAAAATGACAACGCTTGATGATAAAGTGAGTGAAGCAGTGAAATTAATCAAAACCCTAGGAAATCAACCTGCTGGTAGTGAGGAAATGAAAGCTACCTTTGGGGCAATATCAGAGATGCTCGTAGGGGCGCAAGACGAGGTGGCTCGTAATGATCAACGAACTGCACCAGCAGCCCCGTCAGAGGAAGTTGCTCGTCTAGGCGGGGAGATTGACGAGCTATGTAAGCTTGAATTATTAACTTCAGATGGGAAGATTAACCCTGTGCTGGAAGCGATGAAAACAGTTGGACAGGTGGACGAGCAAGTAGCTCAAGGAACAGCGCCGCAAGTGTCACAAGGAATGAAACCTTAATTCGCTCATCGAACACTATGATTGAACCGATTCATTGCCGCTTTCCAGCTATGAATCGGCTCAATCCATTTTTTTCACGATATGATTAATCGCCAAACTAAGTTGGCGGCATTGTGCGAGCGGTGGCAAAAAGAGGATGCCTGCAACAGAAGAAAGTGCTACTATCACGCCCATGAAAATTATAAACCGCTTTCAAGACGCTAAATTTCTACTTAGCGCCGCTAAAATGGGCCAATTGCCTGAAGATCAAGCCGTTGAAATCGCCTTTGCAGGGCGCTCGAATGCGGGTAAGTCGAGTGCGCTTAATACGTTGACGCGACAAAAAAGCTTAGCGCGCATCAGTAAAACGCCGGGTCGCACGCAATTGCTGAATCTTTTTGATATTAATGAACAATTACGCTTGGTGGATTTGCCGGGTTATGGTTACGCGAAAGTGCCTGAGGCGGTTAAGAAAAACTGGGCGAAGCTTATTGATGATTATTTAACGAAGCGTGAAAATTTATGCGGGATTGTTCTGGTGATGGATATTAGGCACCCTTTGAAACCCTTTGATGAACAGATGATTGATTGGACGGCGTCGCAAGAAATTCCGATTCATATTTTGCTAACGAAAGCCGATAAATTAAAAAAAGGCCCGCAACAAGCGACCTTATTAGAAGTAAAAAAAGCCATGAGTGAACATCCGCAAGCGACATGCCAAGTTTTTTCTTCCCTAAAAAGAACAGGCCTCGAAAATCTCGAAGCCTGGATTAATGGTTTTTTTCTTGATGAAGAAGTGCTGGATTAAAATCTCTCAGCGTTAGCTTGTTCCCAGTCTTCTCTATAAGAATCAGGAATGTTTTCTCCGCTAAGCAATTGTCCTGGTTGGATATGATCATAGATATCATAATAATGCCTAGCTTGCGATTCACTAATACGTCTATAAATAAGGTGTGGGTTTAACTCATCAGGTGAATCAAGCCCTGCAGCACCAATTACTTGTAAGAAAGACTTGATCGTTGCATCATGAAAAGAGTGAACGCGCGGCGCTTTATTTCTGACGTTAAGTGCATACATGCGTCGAGGATCTTGTGTTGTAATGCCTGTTGGGCAAGTGTTTTTATTGCATCGTATGGATTGCACGCAACCAAGTGCAAATAACATGCCGCGTGCGCAGTTACAAATATCGGCGCCTAATGCAATTTTAACCGCCATGTCAAAGCCTGTAATCACTTTACCACTTGCAATTACACGAACTTTGTCACGAACATTAATGCCTTTAAGGCTATTGTTAACAAAGATTAACGCATCATTCAAAGGTGTTCCGAGGAAGTTGCTGAACTCAATAGGCGCAGCACCCGTCCCACCTTCCGAACCATCGACAGTAATAAAGTCAGGAAGAATGCCGGTTTTCACAATCGCTTTACAAATACCTAAAAACTCAGAGCGATGGCCAATGCAAAGTTTAAAGCCAACAGGTTTGCCTCCTGTTGCTTTTCGAAGTTCTGCAAGAAACTCCATTAATTCAATAGGCGTTGAGAAAGCAGGGTTTGTTGGCGGCGAAAGACAATCTTGCCCCATTGGGATGCCACGAATTTTTGAAATTTCTTTTGAAATTTTTGCAGCGGGTAATAAGCCACCATGAGAAGGTTTCGCGCCTTGTGATAATTTAATTTCAATCATTTTAACTTGTTCGTGCGCTGCTTTTTCTTTGAATTGTGCGAGGTCAAAGTCACCGTTAGGTTTTCGGCAGCCAAAATTAGCGGTCCCAATTTGCCAAACGATATCGCCGCCTTCTTCTAAGTGATAGCGCGACAAGCCACCTTCGCCTGTGTTTTGATAAAAATTTCCCATTTTTGCGCCGCGATTTAACGCGCGAACAGCACGTTTGCTCAAAGCACCAAAGCTCATAGCAGAAACATTAAGTCGTGAAGCAAGATAAGGTTGAGTGCATTCACTTGTCCCAATTAAGATACGTGAAGTTTCTTCTTTAGCAACTTTAGGATTTAAGGAATGACTCATCCATTCATAACCAATAGATCTTACGTCGCGTTGTGTTCCAAAAGGTAGTGTGTCTAACGTTCCTTCTGAGCGTTCATAAACAATTTCTCGATCTTCTTTGCTGAAAGGTCGGCCGGATTGATTGGTGGCAATAAAGTATTGCTGAATCATAGGGCGAATAGAAAGTAGGATGTAACGCCAATGTCCCCAAACAGGGTAGTTTCTTAGAATATTGAAAGAAGTCTGAAAAATATCAAAAAGCCCGACGACAATAAGGGGGATGATAATAATAAGCGCCCAAAGGATAGGTGGCCATACAAGGTAAATAAGCCCAACAATAACCAGCGAGACAATTGCATAAAGATAAAACCAAAACCGAATGACCATTCCTTTGTCCTTTCTAGAAAATAGTATTTAAACGAATACAATGATTATGGGGATATTCTCATTTAAGGTCAATTACTTAACCTAAAAATAGCCAGACACATTATGGGCAACAAACGAACATTCTTGGGTGACAGTTTAGAGAATGGCGCGGCTTTTGCTTGCCTAGAAATGCCGACTTTGTTAAGCTCCGATCAATATTGTCTCAAGGTAACCCGTCATGATTAAAAAAGAAGAATTTGCCCATCGTCGTGCTAAAGTGTTTCAGCAAATGAAGGAAAACAGTGTTGTTGTAATTCCAACTTTTCCTAATATTCACCATAGTACCGATGAATATCTCAATTATGTGCCCGATTATGATTTTTATTATTTAACAGGTTTTGTTGAGCCAGAAGCGATCGCTGTTTTACTTAAGTCCGAAGGCGAAGAAAAATTTATTTTGTTTAATCGTAAAAAAGATCCTTTAGTGGAAACTTGGTTGGGCCGTCGTGTAGGGCAAGATGACGCATCTGAAGAGCTAGGTGTTAATGAAGCTTATCCAATTGATGAATTTACTAAACGTTTGCCCGGATTGCTTACAGGAAAAAATAATCTTTATTATCCTGTGGGCCGCTATTTGGAATTTGAAAAGCAAATAAGTGAAGCGCTATTTGAGTTGCGTTTTAAAGTTAGAGCAGGGGTTAGTATTCCCAATGCCATTATTAACATTGAAGAAATACTTTCAGAGCTGCGCTTATTTAAAAGCGATGCTGAACTTGATTTGATGCGAACCGCGAACCGTATTTCAGTGGACGCGCACCTTCGCGCGATGAAAGCAGCTCGTCCGGGTGTTTATGAGTATGAAGTTGCAGCTGAATTAAATTATGAATTTCAGCGCAGAGGTTGCTCGGGTTATGCTTATCCTTCTATCGTTGCGGGTGGTGTTAATGCGTGTACTTTGCATTATATTGTCAATAATCAAAAGCTTCGAGAAAATGAATTATTGTTAATTGATGCTGGCGGCAAATATCAATTTTATTGTGCTGATATTACTCGAACTTTTCCTATCAGTGGCAAATTTACTGATCATCAAAAAGCTTTGTATGAAGTTGTATTGAAGGCACAACTGCTTGCCATAGAGCAAGTGAAGCCAGAGAATTCTTGGATGAATATGAGTGAAATTGCTGATAGAACGATTACAGAAGGTTTGGTTGATCTTGGTATTTTGAAAGGAAATGTTGATGATTTGATCGAGCAAAAAGCGTTTAAACCTTTTTATATGCATCGTATCGGTCATTGGTTGGGGATCGATGTTCATGATGTAGGGCAATATAAAACCGGCGACACCTGGCGTGCTTTTGAGCCGGGTATGGTAACAACAGTTGAGCCGGGTCTTTATATTCAGCCAGGTTCTAAAGGTGTTGATGAGGCTTGGTGGGGTATTGGTATTCGCATTGAAGATAATGTGCTTGTTACAAAAGATGGACATGAAAATTTTACAGAAGCTTTACCTAAAACAGTTGAAGATGTTGAGGCTGCAGTTAAAGGATAGTGTTTGGTGAGATTTTTTGCTTACGCAAAAGAACCGGCTATTCTGGAGGTTTTTCTGAACTGCGTAGGGTGGGTTCTTTGCGGAGCAAAAATCCCACCAGCTAAATATTGAGATAATCAAAATGCCAAATGAAAAACGAAAAATAGATGTCCTAATTATCGGCGCAGGTCCGGTTGGCCTAGCTTTAGCGATTGCATTAAGCAAATCAACACCGCTTAATATCGGCCTTGTTGAAGCCAATGAAAAGAAACCCTATAAAGCAGGTCAAGGAAAAGCGCTTGCACTTTCCTATGGCAGTATTCAACTCTTAGAAAAGCTTTCCGTTTGGGAGAGGCTTCAGCCACTTTCTACTGAAATCAATGAAGTTCATGTTTCAGAGAAAGGGCGTTTTGGCATCACCAAATTAACAGCAAAAGAAATTGATTTGCCGGCCTTGGGTTATATGGTCAGTCAATCAGATTTATCACATGCTCTTGAAGAGGAGGCCGGATCATCCCGAATCCAAATCCTCCAGCCGGCAAAGCTAAGTGGCATCAAACACCTGGAGCAAGGTGTTGAAGCACAATTAGAAACAGCATTAGGGCAGCAAGCGATTGAGTGTCAGCTGCTTGTTGCAGCAGATGGTGTTGATTCTGCTGTTCGTTCTTTATTGAAAATACCTGTTGTTGAAAAGCCATCCGAAATGAGTGCGCTTGTGACCAGGGTCCATTTGAAAAAAGCGCATGCGAAAACATCCTACCAGCGTTTTACGCCGCGCGGCATTATTGCCATGTTGCCATTAGGTAATAGTCGTTATGCTAATATCATTTCAGGAACGCATTCACAGGTTCATGCTTGGAATAAACTATCAGAAGAACATTACATAGACCAGTTGCAAGATGACTTTGGTTATAGGTTAGGTAAGATTGTAGGTGTTGACAAACGCATGGTCTTTCCGTTGAGGCAATTACATTCAACCGCGCTTTACCAAAAAAAGGTTATATTGCTGGGTCATGCTGCACATGTGATGCATCCTGTTGCGGCGCAAGGTTTGAATTTAAGTTTTCGCGATATTGAGGATTTAGAGAGGCTTATTGAAGAGGCGCTTGAACAGAGAAAGCCGTTTGCAACAAATGAACTTTTATCTGAATATGCCTCCATGCGTTCACGTGATCAAAAGGCAACGATGAAATTTACGCATATACTTGAAACAATTTTTTCATCACAATCACCCTCTTTAGGTAAGGTGAGAAAAGCGGGACTTTTGGGTATTGAATTTATTCCTGGCTTGAAAAAGTTTTTAAGTAAGCGAGGTGCAGGCGTCTAAATGTATGTTTCATAAGCGTAAATTTCGCATGAGAATAGCGTTTTTTTTACTTGACCTTCGCTTATCGAAGCAGTATGGTTACAACCAGCGAGATCAATGAATCACTCGCGTTTTCCCTAAATTGTTACCCCAGCCGAGTATTTTATAAGACCATGGTGGGTGCATTTAAAAGGTAAAATTTCAAATCGAATAGAGGATATTTCAAATATGAGCGAAAACCTTCATCAAGTTTCTGATGATAGCTTTGAGGCGGACGTTATCCAATCAGATACCCCCGTACTTGTAGATTTCTGGGCAGAATGGTGTGGCCCTTGCCGCATGATCGCGCCACTTCTAGAACAGGTCGCTGAAGAATATGGCGATAAGTTAAAAATTGTTAAAATGAATGTTGATGATAACACCGACACGCCGGCTAAATATGGTGTTCGCGGTATCCCGACATTGCTTCTTGTCAAAAAAGGCGAAGTTGCAGCAACGAAAGTTGGCGCATTAACAAAATCTCAATTAACCGCTTTTATCGACGATAGTATTTAATAAGATAATGGATCCGCAGCAGTATCCTGTTGCGGCTCAAATGATTCAATAACATAACCTAAAAGAGTAATTCCTATGAATTTAACTGAACTTAAGAAAAAAACCCCCGCAGAATTAACAAAACTTGCCCAAGAAAAGAAAATTGAAAATATGACGCGCGCTCTAAAAAAAGATTTAATTTTCGCTATTTTAAAAGCCCATGCCGAAAGTGGCGAACCCATTTATGGCGATGGCGTGCTTGAAATCCTTCAGGATGGTTTCGGCTTTTTGCGTTCTTCTGATTGTTCTTATTTAGCGGGCCCTGATGATATTTATGTTTCACCCAGTCAAATTAGACGATTCGGTTTACGCACAGGTGACACCGTTTCTGGAAAAATTCGCCCACCTAAAGATGGCGAGCGTTATTTTGCTTTGTTAAAGGTCGGTGAAATTAATTTTGAATCACCTGATAATGCAAAAAATAAAATCCTCTTCGAAAACTTAACACCACTATTTGCTAATGAACGTTTAACAATGCAAGTTGGTAACGGAAGTACAGAAGATCTAACGGCGCGAGTCATTGATCTTGTTTCGCCAACGGGTAAAGGTCAGCGTGGTCTTATTGTATCGCCGCCTAAAGCCGGTAAAACAATGATGCTACAAAATATTGCACAATCACTTGCTCAAAATCATCCGGAATGCCATTTAATCGTATTACTTATCGATGAGCGTCCTGAGGAAGTCACGGAAATGCGACGTTCAGTGCGCGGTGAAGTGGTCGCAAGTACGTTTGATGAGCCAGCAACAAGACACGTTCAAGTCGCTGAAATGGTGATTGAAAAAGCGAAACGATTGGTTGAGCATAAACAAGATGTCATTATTCTTTTAGATTCAATTACACGTTTAGCACGCGCTTATAACACGGTTGTTCCTGCTTCAGGTAAAATCTTAACAGGTGGTGTTGATGCGAATGCATTACAACGACCTAAACGTTTCTTCGGTGCTGCACGTAATGTTGAAGAAGGCGGTAGCTTGACGATTCTTGCTACAGCGCTTGTTGACACAGGTTCTAAAATGGATGAAGTGATCTTTGAAGAATTCAAAGGTACAGGTAATATGGAGCTTCATTTGGATAGACGTATTTCTGAAAAACGCGTTTACCCTTCAATTAATATTAACAAATCAGGCACACGTCGCGAAGAATTGCTTACGAAGAAAGAGGAGCTTCAAAAGCTTTGGATCCTTCGTAAAATATTGCATCCAATGGATGAATTGGCGGCAATGGAATTCTTGATCGATCGCTTGAAATCAACCAAAACGAATGATGCGTTTTTTGATGCAATGAAACGGTAATTAAAGATTTGAGTGAAAAGGGCCTTCGGGCCCTTTTTTTGTTTAGAGTTAAAAGTTCAAACGCTTTTTTAGGTCAGGGTGAGGGCTGTATATCTATCCAGGTTGAGCTCTATAGTGAGGCAGATTTGGTGTGGCCATAGCTGGAAGGTCCGGCGGCTTGAGGCTTAAACAAGTCCGCCACCTTTAGCACGGCGGGTTCACTTTGGCTTCTATTTTCCTTTGCTTCAAGGTTCTTACAGAGTCTAGCTAAATTTATCCTTCCGTCTCTGTTGGCAAAGTCTGCGAGTGTTCGACCATTTTTTGTTTTTTTATTAACAGGGTGTGCAGATGAAGAATTTTGATAATAAAGATTTTCATAAAGGTCCCACTCGCCTGTTCTTGCAAGGTAAAATAAGATGTTACCCGCGCTTTCTTTTGGGTATTGTCTATGCTGCGTGATAAAAGTCTTGATAACCTTAGGGTTTGTTTCTTTTTCAATAAGTACGCTTAGAAAGTTATATGCATGCTCTTTACTGTCTTTGGTTTTGCATTTTGAGCTGTAGGCTTGAAAGGCAAGTTCAAGTAAAGCTTGGCTGCGCATGCTTTTTAGTGGTGGTATGCCTTTATTGAAGTGAGCTTCTAGAAAAGGTTTAAAGTAAGTCTCTAGAATATAAATAATTTTATCTACTTGCTCATTGGCAACTACAGCGAGCAAAGTATTATTCTTTTCATCAGGACTGCCGCTTAGCGTTTCACATTTTTCAGTAAAGGCTTGTATTTGTTTAAGCGTGAGTCTTCTGTCTCTTGGTGCTTTTAGGGCAAGCGTCTCAGGATCTACAAACCCCTCATCAATAAGAAGATGTGTGAAATCTGTTTGACCTTCCACAATGGTTCTACGCGCCAGTAAATCAAAGGCCCCGCTTGATTTTATTTCAGCTTTTTTTGTGGCTAGATGCTCAAGATCTTCTTTCGTGATTAGGTTTAATCCTTTTTTTCCAAAAAGCGTAGAGATTAATGAAAAAGCAACGCTTCTGTCGTAGTCAAAGGTTGCTTTAATAAACTCGAGTAATTCGTCAGCAGAGTAGGCGCTTATCACGAACTCATTACGGTTTAGGAAGTCTTGAATATCTTTAAGTTCTTGTTTTAATTGCTCTGAAACGATTTTATTTTCAGGCTTTGATAGAGTTAAGTGTCGAGTTGCAGTTTCAAAAGTAATATCAGAAAGATGAATAAGAGCCATTTTTTGCCTCATTTGCTTTGTTGTTATTGTTATGTAAGCAGGATTCTAGCATTAGAATAGTCGTTAAACAAGTTCGTAGGGTGGGTTCTTTGCGAAGCAAAAAACCCACCCTACTTTAGGAATGGATAGTGATGAGATAAACGCCTTCAGTTTTGTTTTTGAATTTGATAAGCACAGCGACTTGATGGTTGCTATAGGCATTGCTATTTAAGATGATTTTATCAATCGCTTGGTTATTAACTTTGTCACGTGTTGTGACAAGTTTTGAAAGCGTGCCGTCGAGATTATAAAGAAAAACACCTTCTTCGCCATAAGCGCTCGTGCCTTGGAAAACAATGTTTTGGCCTATGATGTTCGGGTTTTCAAAGCTTGAGAAATGGCCTGTGCCATCAGGGAGTATGGCTTTTTGGCTGACAGCAAGTTGTACTTTGCCGTTTTGCGTGTAGAAGATATCTTCTTGGCTGAGTATGCCGTGGCCAACGAAAGCGACTTGATTATTGCTGGAGTCGTAATTAACGCCAGAAAAGCCTGTGAAAAAGCCTACGCTCTTACCTGGAATATTGGTGTTGTTGTTCGCAAGCATGGTGATTTTATTATTTTGCATGAGGTAGATGCCGATTTGTTTATTGCTACCTTGGCCGATAAAAGCAAGGTCATCAGCGTCTTTGGGTCTTGTCGAAAAGCTCATATTTAAAAAATGTTGGAAATTCCCTTGGCCGTTGGGGATTGGTGTATTCGTATCCGCAAGATTTTTTAATAAGCCTTGTGGGTTGGCGCGATAAATACCTTCTTGATCATTGTTCCCTTTTCCCCAAAAAGCAACGCTAGTGCTCGCCATCATCACGGGTCGATCAAAAGCAATGAATTTACCTTGCCCTGAAGGAATCGGTGTTGATTGATTGGCGACTAAACCTACGCCATTGCCGGGGGTGTAGCGATAAACGCCCGATTGCCATTGTGAATCTGTTGCAATGAAAGCTGCGGATTCACCATAAACAGAGGTCGTATGCTTTGCAGAGGTTTTATTTAAATCGAGTAAGTTACCAAAGTTGGTAAATGTGCCGTTACTGTTGGGTGCGGGTGTGTTGACGCCTGCGATTTGTGAAAGAGGGCCGGTCAAGTTAGCGTAAATACCGTTTGTTCCTTTTCGGCCGTGACCGATAAAAACAACGCGGCCAAAACTTAAGTGCGGTGCTTGGAAAGTATTAAATAAATCGCGTGTGCCTGGTTGGTTCATGCCAGTTGTGGCAATGTAGTTGATGGAGGTGCTGGGCTGGGCGTAAGCACAAGCGGAAAGACTTAATGCAAGTATTGCCGGGATGAGTTTACGTCGTTTCATTATGTTCCTAGTTGCAAAGTTTAGTTCTCGTTGTAGGGTGGGTTCTTTTGCGTAGCAAAAAATCCCACCATTTAGGGTGTTCATTTTGGTGGGATTTTTGCTGCGCAAAAGAACCCACCCTACAAGCATTTAGCTTTCTTCTAGCATTAGGTTTTTAATTTTTGTCATGGCTTGTTTTTCAAGTTGGCGAATTCTCTCTGCTGAGACATTGTATTTTGCAGCAAGGTCTTGCAGCGTTATTTTTTTGTCACCTAACCAGCGACATTGTAGAATGTCTTGGCTTCTTGCGTCGACTTGTTTAAGTGCGTCTATTAGCTTTGAATGACTATCTGCTTCAGCTGATGTTTCTGCAAGAATGGTTTCTGGATTAGTTGATGTGTCTTCTAAATATTGCGAAGGCGAAAAGTTTTTTTCATCATCGCTAGCCGAATAGCCATCGAATGCTTCATCTTGTGCGTATAAACGCTTTTCCATTTCCGTTACGGTTTTTTCTTTAACATCAAGTGTTGTTGCAATATTTTCAGTTTCATTTTGACGTAACCAAGCAAGGCGTTTTTTCATGCTGCGTAAGTTGAAAAATAATTTGCGTTGTGCTTTAGTCGTTGCGATTTTAACGATGCGCCAGTTTTTAATAATGAATTCATGCATTTCAGCTTTGATCCAGTGAACGGCAAAAGAAACTAAACGAACGCCAACCGTTGGATCAAAACGTTTAACCGCTTTCATAAGGCCAACATTACCTTCTTGAATAAGATCTGCTTCTGATAAACCATAACCCGAATATTTGCGTGCGATTTTGACAACAAAACGCAAGTGCGACATCACTAGTTTGCGCACAGCTTCAAGATCACCTTCTTCGCGAAAACGTGTCGCGAGGTCTTTTTCTTCTTTTTCGGTTAATAAAGGGATGCTGTTGACGCGATGAAAATACGACGTCAAATTATCAACAGGGAAATTGGATTGGAAGACTTGTAAACTTTTGTTCATATTAAACTCACCTTGGAAAGTGCTTGTTTTGTTGTTCCGGCAAAGGCAGGAATCTAAAATAACCTAATAATAAGCACAAACCGGCAGGCATTATAGCACAGAGAATGGAGAGTGCGAATTCTATTGAGAGTGATTTACATAGCTAACTGAGAAGCTTGGTCCATGTCCATATCGGGAGCTTTGTCGGAGCTTGGTCCTTCAGGGTCATTAGAGGCATTATTAGAATCACCAAATTTGGCTTCGCAACCTTCTGCTGGTTCAGCAACTGGAGTACGTTGGGCCATAACATTAGAGGCTGAACCCTCTTTGGCTTGCGCGCCGCCACCGATAGGGCCTGTAATATCAGCATCACCCATTTTGCTTAAAGCAGTTTTTGCTGAATCAAGTGCTTTATCAACGCCCTTTTGAAGGTCGCCGCCTCCACCATCAGCCATTTTACCCATGGCGCCACCGACTTTTTCACCGACTTCACCGCCTACTTTGCTGACAACGCCACCTGTGGCCTTGTCTAATTGTTTAGCTGTTGCTGGGTCAACGCCTACAGCTGCACCCGCGCCGGCTACAGCAGCTTCTTCCCCTGCTTTTTTTCCAACTTTTTCACCTGTTTTTTCACCGGCACCTTTTTCTTCTTCTTTGGAGGTGCTTTGCTCGGGAGTAGGTTGTGGGGCAGTTGACGGGGAGCTCTCGCCGCCACCGCCTCCTCCCTTGGAAAAGGCATCGCTGCCTTCAGCTTCGGTCCCCAGCTCTTTAGCAGACATACCGGCGCCCTGAAAATTATTCAAGTCTTGCGTTTGGTTTTGTGTGTTTGATGCGCCCATAAAGTCCTCGCTTCTATACTTTCACTGCAGGCGATTGCCCTGTCTCAACCTGTATAGGTTTATCATATATCTCTGCTGCGCGCATTGATGCAAAGCTAGTTTTTGGATCAGCTGGAGGGACTCGTTGTCCACCAGTATCAGAGCTCGATGCTATTGCTCTCTGAACTTCTGCTTCAACGGCGCTTGCACTTGTAGATCGACCACTCCCGCTTTTATCCCTTGAGTTTAGAAATTTTGCTGCATTAGAAGCAACACTTGCTAAGCCTTTTCCCAAAGAGTTGGAATCGGAGATCTCTTTTGCGACGGCTCCCTTCATGCCGTTCCTATGGTTCCCATCAAAATCTCTGATATCACCGGCCGTTATATTTTGCATAGCAGTAGCTCTCGTCTCTCCAAGGGCGCGCTTGCCTTGGTCGGAGCTAGCATAAACTCGAACAGCCGTGGCGACTTCTTCATAAGAAGAGGCTTTGTCTTTCTCTGCCGGCCCCTTTTTTGCTACAGGAGCACCAGCGTTGTCTTCTCGTTTCCGTTTTGTTCCTTGCTTTGCGCTTGGTGTGATATGAAGGGGCGGTGCGACACCTGGTCTTGGCTGTGGGATTGTGTGCCCAAGAACTCTACCGGTCTTCTGATCTACGAGCGTTTGACTTTGGTGGGGATCAAGTGAAGCGCCCCCTACACGATGAAGAGTCGCGGGTGGCTGTTGTTGTCCACCAGTCTGAGGTGGAGTTGGAGCACCTGCGGTGGTTGTTTTAACTGCTCCTAAACACTTTTGCGTAATCTTAGCGAGTGTGTCTTTGACATTCTGTATACCCGTGCCTGCTGCTAGTTGAATGACTAGAGAAATGATGGATTCATCACCGTCTGTACTTGTTTTCTCTTCCTTTCCTGCAGTTGTATTGCCCGCTCTCTTAGGCGCTGCTTTTGTTGTAGGAGCCTTCTTCGGCTTTGTTTTAACGGCTTCTACAGCTTCTTTAGTTGTACTCGTACCTTGGCTACTTATAAATCCTGCTGCTTTCTCAGAAACAGCGCTTGATAAGCTTTCTTTTGTAGTGTGTTGGCCGCTGGAAAGATCTCTTGCGATAGTTCTCTCTGAATCAGATGCTTTGACATGCTCGGCCGTTACATTTTGCATAGCCTCAGCACCATCTCCAAGGGCTTTCTTGCCTTCTTCGGAATGAGCATAAGCTTGAATTTTTTCAGCGACAGCTTCATAAGGAGCGTCTTCCGCGACTTGCTGTGTAACTGAGCTTATTTCTTCGTCAGTTAGCTCCTCATCCGGCGCATCTCCAGTCTCAGCCATTTTTTCTAAACGTGCGAGCTCAATTTTTTCGAGTACTTTCTCTACTTTATCCCCGCCCTCATCTATAAGCATCAATAGTAGCAGAATGGCTTCGCCCATTTCGTTCCCCTCAAGGGACTCCTTAACGCGATCGTAAGCTTTTTTCTTCTTGTCTTTTTTTCCTTGGCCGCTCTGATTTTCTTCTCTTTGTGCCTCTATTTTTGAGTTCATTCCTTCGTGGAATTCCTTCTGCTCTTCAGGGGTCATTTTTGCATGAAACGCTTCCATCTGTTCTTTGCGCTCAGCGTTGCTTAGCTTCTTATTCTTCATGATCAAGACGAATTCAGCTTCTTTTGCTGATTCTAGCTTGCTAGCAGGAGGGAGATCGGCTCGATATTCTTTTAGGGTTTGTTTCGCTTGAGCGCTGTGCGCCATAGTTTCTTTAGGTTTGCCTACAGCTGTTGGGGCGTCGTGTTTTGTTCGCTGCTCCCATAAATCCTGTTTCTCTTTCAGTTGTTGCTGATGACTAGGATCGCCTTTAGCGAGATTAGTTAGTTCATTGTATTCCTGCATGCGACTTTTGCGATGAGGTTGGTCCATGTCTTTTCCATGGAAATCCTTAAGCTTTTGTTCAAAGGTTTGTTGTGACGTATCAAGGACTCTCTGTAAAGCAGCTGAGCCTCCAGCAGCTTCGGCAGCTTTCTTCAGGCGATCTCTTTCTTCTTTTGCTGCTTGCATTTCAGTATTGTCTGGTAATGGGTTTTGACCTGGTTGACCTACTACTTCTTCTTGCATTGGCATTTTTCTTCTCCTGTAAGGGACTTATATCTACTAAATAATACCCAAATTGTACAGGAAATAGTCATGAAATCAACCTTTTCCTACAGCCTTTGTAGTCTTTGTATTACTTTATATATATCAAAGAGTTGTTTCATACTATAGCCTAAATACTAGAAAAGTGAGCTTGTTATTGGTGCTCATTGGGGTTTAAAGTCCAAGACAAACGCCGGTATTGGAGGGGTGGTTCTCGATATTCTTTGAAATTAGTCTGGAACGATCTAACTCTTTGTTATTTAAAAGAAATTTGTCGGATATACCGATTTGCAGCAAGATAGGCGGCCAGAACACCCAAAAAAGTCCCCCCAATTAATAAAAGAAGTGTTGAATGCATGCCTAACCCAACGGTTTCGTATTGACTGCCGTAGAGGCTTGATAGCTCACTAATGGGGTTTTGTAGAAAATGCAGCGCAATATCAACGATAAACCAAGCGACAATGCCGCCTGAAAAGCCGTAAATCGCACCGCTATATAGGAAGGGTCTCCTGATGAAGCTGTTAGTCCCGCCTAAGAGTTTAATAATTTCAATTTCTTCACGGTAGTGTTGTGTTGTGAGTCTTATGGTGTTGCCGATTAAAAGCAAAACAGCAACCGCAAAAAGAATTAAAAGCAGTGTTGTTGCGCGGTGCCCCATGGCGACGATGGCTTTTAATCGTTGTAACCATTGCATATCGAGTTGCGCGTTGCTCACGCCGGGTAATTGCTTGATGCGTTGATAAAGTTGTTGAACTTGCCAATCGAATTTAAACGCTGGTGAAGGTTGCACGACAATGACCCCTGGAATGGGATTGTTCGGAAGGCCTTTTAAAATATTTGTATAACCCGACTGTTTTGAAAATTCAGCTAAGCCATCTTCAGGTGTAATGTATTTTACACCGGCAACACCCTGGTCTGCGCGAAGGACATTTAAATCTTGGTTGAGTGTGTCACTGTCAAGATTGCTCTTTAAATAAAGGCTGATTTGGCCCGTGTCATGCAAGCTTCCACTGACGACTTGAACGTTTTTTAAAACGACTGAAAAGCCCATCGGTAAGGATAAAGCGATGCCAATGACAGCAAAAGTAATCAGCGTTGCCCATGGTGATCGGCTCAATTGCCCAAGGCTTGTCATCAATGCTTGTAAATGTGTTAATACACGTCGCGTGCCAAAGGGGGTGAAGTTTTCTTTATTGCTCATACCATGTATCCCTCTTCATCACGAATCAATTGACCGCCTTTTAAAGTTAATCTCCGGTGCTGTAATTGATTAATGAGTCCTATGTCATGGCTTGCGATTAAAACGGTAGAGCCAATTTGGTTGAATTGTTCGAACAATTGCATAATATCTTGCGAAAGATCAGGGTCTAAATTACCTGTAGGTTCATCGGCAATAATCAGTGGTGGTTTTGTAATAATGGCGCGCGCAATGCCTATGCGCTGTTGTTCGCCTGATGATAGTGTTTCTGGCATGACATTTTCTTTGTGTAAAAGCCCTACTTTATCGAGCGCGGCGCGCACGCGTTTGCCGATATCTTGATAGCGATAGCCGGTGATGATTAACGGCAAGGAGACGTTTTCAAAAACAGAGCGGTCTTTAAGAAGGTGGGGGTCTTGAAAAATGATGCCGATCTTTCTTCGTAAAAAAGGAATTTTATTTTTTGAAATACGATTAACATTAACGCCATCAAAAATAACTTCGCCGGTTGATGCGCGTTCCATCATGGTGATGAGTTTCAATAAAGTGCTTTTACCTGCGCCAGAGTGACCTGTTAAAAAAGCCATTTCGCCTTTTTTTAATTCTAGGCTGATGTTTAAGAGGGCTTCTTGCCCATGAGCATAACGTTTGCTGACTTTATTAAGTTGAATCATTAAGTTTAATTCCATTTTGTAGGGTGGGTTCTTTGCGGAGCAAAAATCCCACCACTTATGATGTTCCTGATGGTGGGATTTTTGCTCCGCAAAGAACCCGACCTACTTCACAGCTTAATGTTTTTCAAATAAAGCATCAACAAAATCTTGCGCGCTAAACGGTTGAAGATCATCAATGCCTTCGCCAACCCCAATAAAGCGAATAGGAAGCCCAAGTTCTTTAACAATAGCAAATACAATACCACCTTTTGCCGTACCATCAAGTTTAGTAATGCATAAACCCGTTACACCAATTGCTTCACCAAAAAGTTTGGCTTGTTGAAGTGCGTTTTGTCCAATGCTCGCATCGAGCACTAATAAAACTTCTTGAGGCGCTGCGCTATCAAGTTTTGACATCACGCGCTTCACTTTTTTTAATTCTTCCATGAGATGGGATTGCGTATGGAGCCTTCCGGCAGTATCAGCAATGAGTACATCCATATTTTTGGATTTAGCAGAATCAAGCGCATCAAAACAAACAGCCGCGCAATCGGCGCCACTATGTTGAGCAACAACGGCAACATCATTTCTCTCGCCCCACGTTTGAAGTTGCTCGATGGCGGCTGCGCGAAAGGTATCGCCAGCGGCTAGCATGACAGAATAATTCTCATTTTTTAATTGTTTAGTCAGCTTGCCAATCGTGGTTGTTTTGCCGGAACCATTAATGCCTATCATCATAATTGTAAAAGGGCGCGCTGTTTTATCAATGATTAAAGGTTGTTCGGCAGGTTTTAAAATCTCAACCAGTAACTTTTGAAGTTGTTCGAGTAAAAGGCTGCCTTTGTGGAGTTCTCGTCGACCAATACGTTTAGTTAAATCATCAATAATGGATTCCGTCACATCAACGCCAATGTCAGAGCTTAAAAGGATGGTTTCTATTTCTTCGATGAGATCTTCATTGATAACTTTTGCGCCAAGAATGGAGTCAGTCAGCCCTGAAGTTAATTGTTGGCGTGTTTTGCTAAGGCCACTGCTTAGGCGTTTAAAGAAGCCTTTTTTCTCAGGCTCGGGTTTTTTTTCAACGATGGGTTTTGTTGTTTTGTTATCCGTCTCCGAGGGTTTGGGGTTGTTTTTTTTACCTAGGCCAAAAATTGCCATTTAGGGTCCTTGTTATCATGTGAAATTGAAAGACGATATCTTAACATTTGGGTTAAGTGATGGTAAGCAGAAATTGAACTCTTTTTTTAAGTGTGTCAAAGTATATCTTCTCAATAAGGCATGTAAGGAAAGTTATGGCGCGCGAAATCTGGGTGAATGCCCAGTTTAAGAAACATGGATGGCATTTTATTTTTCAAAGCTTGCTTATCTTCATTTATGTGTTTGTGCTGTTGATGGGGTTGATGTATGGACGAAGTCCTAATCTTGATATTTTGTCAGCCATTGGTGCGACGTCATTAGCATCAAGCGCCTTTATGGTGATTGGCTTACCAAAGTCCAATGTTGCGGCTCCATTTCGTATCTTTGTAGGATACGCTTTGGCGGGTTTTTCAGGAATGGCTTGGCATTATATCGCTCACCTTACTATTCACACTTATGGCGTGCCAGTGATTTTTTCAAACTGTATTACGGGCGCATTGGCGGCATCAACAGCTATGCTTTTAATGGCTATTTTTGATGCCGAGCATCCGCCGGCAATGGGTTTGGCATTGGGACTTGTATTGGAATTTTGGGATGACTGGACGCTTTTGGTTATTTTAATTGCGGTGGTTGTTTTGTGTTTAATTAAAATCCTATTCGGCCGTTGGTTTATTAACTTGTTATGATCGATACAATCGATTATTCTAACATCTAATTTTAAAAGGAAGTTGAGGTCATTATGAAGAAATTAAATAGATTAGCTGTTTTGTTGGCGACAGCTGTTTCTGTATCGTCAATCGCTTATGCTATGCCACTATATTATCCAAACGGTGTTTATTTGCAGTTAAATGGAAATGCTTCTTTTATGAATATTAAGATGAGCTCAGGGGGCGCGAATGACTCAAACGCCATTGTGCCTGCCGTTGCCAATACAACGCAAAACAATACAGTAGGAAGTTTTGGTGGTGAGATTGGTTATTCGGATGATGAGTATCCGTTGGCGGTTGATATTTCTTATAACAATTACCGTAAATTTGATTTTAACCGCTCTCCTGTTTTTAGTCCGACAACTTACAACTATAACTTAAGAAGTGACGCATCTGCTCAGACGATTTTAGGTAATTTTGAAATTGATATTCGCCAAATCAAAAATATTGAACCTTATGTTCAGGCGGGCGCAGGTATCGCCTATTTTAATAACAGTGGTAAAGCGACTTCAACAGGTTCTGATGGAATAACTTATGGTATTAGTAGAACTTATTGGCGCTTTGCTTGGCAGATAGGTTTGGGTGTTAAATTTACGGTAACACCGCATATCATGCTGGGTATTCACTATAATTATGTTCCCATCGGTCTCATGCATATTGCATGGACAGCAACAGAAGGCGGCGGCACAATGCGCCATAAAATCAATGGTGATCTTGCTTCAAATGATATTGGCCTTGATATTGCTTATTACTTTGATCCAGGCACGCCGCCAACCCCTACATTAATTGATAATGAGAAATAAAAAAACTCAGCAATTATTGTTATTTATTTTTTTAGTAAGCATAGCCTTTACAAGCTATGCTTCTTCTTTTGTGCGTGTTGAAAAAATTGCAAATCTAGCGCCGAAACTTGAAGAAAGTTCCGGCTTGGTTTATACCGATTCGAGGCTATGGACAGTTGTTGACAGCCATTATATTGCTTTATTTGAAATTAGTCCTCGCAATGGACGCATGCTTAAAGAAGTTAGAATTGCTAAAGCGAAGAACCGTGATTGGGAGGCGCTAGCTAAAGATAAGCATTATTTTTATATTGCTGATATAGGCAATAATAATGGAACAAGAAAAAATTTACTTATTTATCGTGTGAGAAAATCAGCCATTTTAAATGCAGGCAATAACACGTGGGTTCGCGCGAAAAAACTTTATTTTTATTATCCAGAGCAGACATCATTTAAAAATCAGCCTCTGCAAAGTAATTATGATGCGGAAGCGCTGTTAGCGTATAAGCACCACCTGGTGTTATTTACAAAAAATTGGGGTGATAATAAAACGAGCGTGTATCAATTGCCAAAATATCCGGGCCGTTATGCTGCGAGGCAGATCGCAAGTGTCAATGTGAATGGTTTAATTACAGATGCAACTCAAAGCAGTAATCAAATTTATTTGCTGGGCTATAATTTGCGTTTGTTTTTATTGCAACCTTTTATTGTAAAATTATCACAGCTTCATAGTGCGCTTAAAGCAAGTTTTAGTAAAATTCAAATTCCCGTCTATCGTCAAGCAGAAGCTCTGGCTGCTGTGGATAATCATTTGTTTTATATGACCACTGAAGCAGGGCATCAAAAATATGCGGCGTTATATAAAGTCTATAAATAGCTTTTGATGCGCTGCAAATCATCCCAGGTTTTTAATTTTTCCAAGGGAGATCGAAGTAAATAAGCAGGGTGATAAGTGGCAATCAGCGGCGTGTTTTCATAAAGATGTTCTTGTGCACGCAATCGTGAAAGCGATGTTTTGGTGTCAATTAAAAACTGCGCGGCAATTTTTCCAAGCGCAACAATAATTTTCGGTTGAATATGTGAAATCTGTTGAATTAGATACGGTGTACACTCTGATGTTTCTTCGGGTTTGGGATCACGGTTATTAGGTGGTCTACATTTCAAAATATTGGCAATAAAAACATCTTCACGTTTTAAGTTAATCGATGCGAGCATTTCATTAAGAAGTAATCCTGCACGCCCAACAAAAGGTTCACCTTGGATATCTTCATTGGCACCCGGCGCTTCACCAATAAACATTAAGTCAGCATTCGGGTTGCCAGTGCCAAAAACCGTTTGTGTTCTTGTTTTATGTAAATCACATTTTGTACATGCTTGGATGCACTTTTCTAATGGTGTCCAGCTTGAGTGACTGGAGGTTGCAGGAGAAGGCGTCGACGGCGCAATGATGATATCCGACTCATCGCCCACTGTTCGTTCAAGCCAGGTATCTACGCCCATGGCATTTAAGTAAGTGTTTTTGTTCATTTGCGGATATTAACAGAATAATGTGATTTTGTTGAGGATAAGGTTTTATTAAATTTAAAAGAGATTAAAATTCAAACCTGTTGCCGCCTTTTCGTTTTGCTTTATACATGGCATTGTCTGCTTGTTCGAGAAGTTCAAATTTTGTCACCTTGGCTGAGAAGCAAATGGCAATACCTATACTTATACTGATCTTTATCTTGAAACCGTTGATTTTAATAGGCTCAAGGAAGGCGTGTAGCAACCGCGCAGCTAATTGACTTGCTTGAGAAAAGTTTTGGCAGTTTTTTGATAAAATAACAAATTCATCACCACTAAGGCGGGCGAAAAAATCTTTCTCTCTTTTTTTTCTGTCGATACGCTTAGTCACAGCTGTTAATAACTCATCTCCAAATTGGTGCCCATAGTTGTCATTAGCATATTTAAATTTATCAATATCAATGAGTAATAAAGCAAACCTATCGCCAGTTTTTTTTGAGTGTTCAAATGATTTTTTTATTTCTTTATTAAAATAAGCACGGCTTGGTATTTTAGTTAAAGAATCATGCTCAATTAAGTGTTTTAAATATTTTGTATCTTGAGGTTTTTTTGCTAAGAGTATTAAAATATAAACCTCTTCTTCAACTAATACCTTTCGAGTAAAAAGATTGAAATGGATCGCTGCTTTGGTGTGATGATTGTAAGCGTTTAAAGGCATTTGTTCATAGTGCGATGTGCTCAAGATATCATGAGTGATGAGTGGGCAAATTTTTTGGATAAGTTCAGGGCAAATTTTAGTAGCGTTATTTTTTTTATTGAGCACTTCTTTTCGCGATAGACCAAACTGATAACTGAAGTCTGAATTAAAGCTTATAATATCTAGGTTTTGATTAAGCAAAAGATAGGGTTCGATCAGGAGTTCTAGAAAATCAAAGAGGTTTTTTTTTATTCTGACAACAGACATTTTTTCTCTAATAGTTGATCTAATACTAAACGAACCCTACTCAAATATATTAGCGTGATATTGTTGTTATGACTATACGTAGATTTACTAGGTTCTTTAGTGCTAACTTTTTGAAGGAAGTGTTTTATTGGCTGTCGCTTTTTTGTCAGTTCTCCGCTTAACTAGAGCATTCCAAATGTGTGTTGAAGTGAATTCGTAGTGCACCTCAGCCGGGCGATTCAAAAAAGAGGGTGCGATAATAACTTTAATAAGATTGCGGTTAAGTGCTAAATTGAGTTCTGCGCTGATATCATGGCTGATAAAAATCGAAGCGAGAAACTTTTTTGTAAAGCTTTGGCCGGCGTGTGTGACGGATGCAACTTTAGCTAAAAAGTCCAGTGTGCTGTCCACTTCTTTGTTCTCTAGGTTTTCAGTTAGCTTGCAAAGCGTATGATAAATATTGCTTTGGTCTGGAATATCAAGCTGAATAATGCGTCCTGCATGTTTCTGCATGAAATTAAAGGCCCTTTGATCGCCGCTCATTATTATTGAACATTTTGCTCGAGCAATAATATGTTCAAGCATTTCAATCAAGCGAGCATTTAGAGCTCCTTGTGTATTTTCAACCACAATAAGCAGTCTGGGGCCGAGTAACAAAAGATTTTTTTCGATAGCGGCCGCATCAAATTCAGAAAATCCTTGATTAAGTTGATGATTGAGAGCAGCTCTTATTAAGCTGCCTGCAGATAGCGCATCATTATAATGAATTTCTTTGGCATTAATGGTTAGAACAAAATCAATGTTCTTTAGCGACCTATCTAGCCATTGCTGATTAAGGGTTTCGCTAAGGAGGGTATTATTAGCGAAGCATGTTTGAAGAGCGATAATGCGATATTCATTTAATGCAAATAATAGTTCGGAATTTTCTATTAATGTATTTGAATGAAGCTGTTCTCTTAGATGTGTTACAACAGAATTTAATGCTATGTTTGAGTGAAAAACAAAGATAGTCGATTTTAATGCTTCGATGAATTCGTTTGAACGTAGAATGCTATGATGTGTAGTAGCGGGTATCATGGAGGGTGTAATTTCCCACATATTGCTAAGTTTTTCGCTACGCTTTTCTTCACTTGTTGAAAAAATTCGCGTTGTTTCACTGTCTGCCTGAAAGTGATCTGTGTTGAGTGTGGCAAGTAGTATTTGTTTTACAATGCTTAGTAAATATTCTTGAAAGGCGAGCTCAACTTGCATTCTTGCTGAAAGTTTTTCAATCTCTAAACCTTTCATGTTGGGGGTTTTGTCAGGCGCTATTACTGCTAACTGCTCCAGCAAGTCTTGCAATTGATCTGCATGTTCTTCGTTGGAGAGTTGTTGTAAATATTGAGGTGAATTCCCATCAACATTGACTGCAAGAAAGTAACGATAACCCAGTAACTCTAAATATTTGATGACTAGTGTGGCGAGTGCTCCGCCGCTTGACCAGCCCACGCAGATAATGATTTCATCTTTTTCTTTAATCTCTTGGGCAATATTGTAGGCATAGGTTTTAGCCATATCATCGAGGGTGTCGCCTAATTTCCCAGGGTCTGTTGTATCGCAACTTATACCATAGAGATAGAAAAGTTTTTGAAAGCTGCTCTTAAGTGTTTCATAGCCTTGTAAGTTGCCCGTTATGCTATGAATGAAAATGACATGTATCGGGTATTGAGGCCGGTTTCTAGGATTTAATTCTTCGATGCAGCCAACAGGGTTAATTCTGTTTTCTATAATGTGCGCAATATTGCCAATGCTAGTGGCTTCTTCTAAATCCTTTGGTTCAAGGATAATATTATAATAAGTATTAATAGCATTAATTAATGAAAAGCCATTAAGTGATCGGCCGCCCAATATGAAAAAATCATCAGTACTATGAAGATGAATATCATCTGGAATTTCTAAAATGGTTTTAAAGATATCGGCGACTACTCGTTCAATCGCATTTTGAACTTCTTCTCCTTTTGTATCTATCAATCTTGATAGAGGATTGTTTTTTTCTAGCTGAGCTAAATTTACTTTTCCGCTTGTGTTTGTTGGGATTTCTTTAACCAAAGCATATTGAGTAGGAATCATAAAAAGAGGGATTTTTTCTCTAAGCATTTCGTAAAAACTTATTAGATCAAAAGGAAAGTCCTGGCTCATCTTTATATAAGCGTTTAAATAAACCTGTCCAGATCGATAGCGATCTGTGGTGATAATGGCATCTTGGATAGGGGGTTGTTTTATTAGTGTCGTTCTAAGGCCGCAAAGGTTAACCATTTGACCGAAGATTTTAACTTGATCGCGCTCTATTCTTCCTAAGCAAACAAAATTGCCATATTCATCCAGCATGCATTTATCACCTGTTGGAAAGGCGAGTGTTGGGGTGCTTTCTACATTAACCTCAATAAGCTTTCTATGAGTCTTTCCTTCTATTATATAACCTAGGAAAAGTGATTCGCCCCAGAAAACTAGCTGTCCTGGATGGTTCGGTTCTGTTATTGGGTTTCCGTCAGCGTCGATAATGAGCATTGAAGAGCCGGGGATAGCTTTCCCTATGTTGATTCTCCTTTCAGGTGTATAGAGAGATAAACTAAGTGCTACAGTACTTTCAGTTAAGCCATAACCCAAAATGAGATTAATCTCTGCGTCATAAAATCGCTTTAAATGTTCTTCTGTGATTTGATCGCCTACAATAAAAAGAGTCTTTAAACTTGGAAAGTCTTTTGGGTCGAGTATATTGAGCATGAGAGGTGTGAAGATGGCGGCGGTGACGCCGTGTTGAGTAAAAAAACTTCCCAGCTTCTTAGAGTCTAAGTCATTGCGTAATTGAGAGGGGATGAGGCAGCTCTTAATGCCATAGGCAATAAGCCAAGCTTCAATTTGAAAAGCATCGAAGCCTGCATCAGAGAATAAAGCAATGCAAGCGCGCACCATATTTTTTTTGAGTATCTTGATGTGAGCATCGCATGCAGCTGGTATACCTTTTCCGCTAACACTCATTATTTTAACGCCTTTTCCTGATGAACCTGAGGATGCAGCAATATAATTAGGCGCAGCTGCGCTTTTTATTTTTAAATTTGCTTTAACGGTTTCTGTAGCTGGAGGCTGAGTTGTAAATAGCATTATTTCACTGTCTGACGTGAAGGGGTGTTTGTCAGATAGTGAGATAAGAGCTTGAGCATTGGCGGCATTAAAAATAAAAGTTAAAAGTTCTTCTGGATTTTGCCCGTCTTCTTGTAAGACTAAGGCCGCCCACGGTGTGAACATAAGAGCAAAACGAGCAACAATTAATCCGTAACTGCGCGGCAGATAAATGCCGATAACTGCATTCTCTGATAAGTGTTCGAAGCTTTTGTTTAGGCGGCTAGCAAGCTGGACGACATCATTAAAAAGCTGGGTATATGTGTAGCTTTCTTTTTCTGTGGCGACAGCAGTACCATTTGGATTGATTTTTGCTTGATATTCAAGTGCTTCTTGGGGTGTCATAGTTTTTCTTTTTCTTTTTTAATGTGTGTTTTATAGGGTTTTCTTCTGACTAAGGTATTTTTTAATTAAATTTGCTTGATTAGAGCAGTCATATTTTTTCTTTGCGTTAGCAAGGTGCATTTCAATGGTGCGGGGTGATACGCCTAATATTTTTGCGCTTGTTTTCGCTGTTTCGCCATTGACTAACAATTTTAAACATTGCTCTTCGCGGGATGTTAATGAAATAGTTTCTGCTGCTTTAAACGCTGTGTGAAGCTCAAGTTGTTCGGCGATATTTGTTATCTCTTGGTAATTATTTCGTTTTTGCTGATCTTCCATCCAGGCTTCGTATGACATTTGTTTGCCAAGTCCGGCAAAGCCAAGCAACTTTTGTTGGCGATTAACCAATTTAAAGCAGTCGTCTTTTATATGAAGAGTTTCTCCGCGCGCATTTTTGATTGTAAAATAGAGTGTTGAAGTGTCAAGTAAGCCTGAATGCCTCTCTTTAATTTTTTGTAATGTTGGTGCTTTATCGTTGACAAGAAATTGATTCCAGGTGGAAGGCCTTTCATAGATTGTATCAACAGGTATTTTCCAAATAGATTCAAACGATGGGCTTAAATAAATTTGTTTGTCATACTCAGTATTTCTCACCCAAAGGACTGTACCCCTTTGTGAGCTTAGAGCGTCAAATAATGGATGTAAATTGTCTAATTCGAGCGTGCGCAAATGGAAAATCTATCCTTGAGAAAAATGATAAGCAATATACTTAAAGTTCAGAAAGTTGTCGAATTCTTTTTGTTGAGTATAGGTTGCTGGATGAAGATGTTTTTAGCATAATGCAGCAGAGCTTTTGCATGATGCATGGCTTAAGTAATAGGCACATTTTTAATAGTGGAATAAGTAATGTTAAGCAAACAAGAGAAAAAGGCAGCCAGTAAAGCGGCAAGGCAAGCGAAGAAGCTTGCGAAGAAAGCGGAATACATCAAAATTAAGCATCAGTGGAAAACGCTACCCAAAGATCAACGGCCTAAGCAATTTAGTAATAGCTTTTTACATCGCTGGAATGTTCATGAAGAGATTGCTAATAGTATTACGCACGGTGCCGGGGTTTTGCTTGGTATTGCGGCGCTTGTTTTAATGGTGATCGATGCTGCGGCGCATCATTCAACAATGGGTGTTGTGAGTGGTTCTATTTTTGGGGCAAGCTTAATTATTGCCTACATTTCTTCAATGATTTATCACGCCGTTCTTTATCCGCCCGTGAAACAATTTTTTAAAATTATGGATCACTCAAGTATTTTCTTGTTGATTGCTGGAACCTATACACCCTTTGCGCTAATTACCTTGCAAGGGCCAGTTGGTTGGACGCTTTTTGGTATTGTTTGGGCGATTGCTATCGTTGGGATTGCCTTAAAGTTCTTTTTTATTGATGATTTTGAAACGTTATCAACGATTCTTTATCTTGCGATGGGTTGGGCAGCTGTAGCGGTTATTGTGCAATTGCTGCATCATTTACCTTTTGGCGGGATTGTTTGGTTGGTTATTGGTGGTCTTTGTTATACCGTTGGTGTTATCTTTTTTGTTTTCGAAAGAGTGCCCTTTTTTCATACGGTTTGGCATTTGTTTGTGTTAGCGGGAAGTATTAGTCACTTTTTTGCGATTTTATTTTACGTAATGCCTGTGAGCGTTTAGACTTATTGCACAAATAGGGAATTAATTTAATTTTAAGGAGTAGAAAGAATGTTGAAAAAAACACTGATAGCGACAGCTTGTCTTGTTGCAAGTTCATATGCCTTTGCGGGTGGAGCACCTGCTCCTTTGCAATTTTACAACCCTTTTTCTGGTGTTTATCTTGGTGCAGCGATAGGTGGCGATCATTTTGCTAACCGGCAAGATTGGCTAATCAATGGCGCGCAAGTGGCGTCAGAGGATGGTGGTTCAAATATAGCGCTCATGGGCCAATTGAACATGGGTTATCAATATGGTTGGGATCATTGGAGCTTGGGCGGTGAAGTGCTTTATAACCTTGATTCAACGACTCAAAAAGGAAGTGTTGTAGAGGTGAATTCAAGTAATACAACCTTCAAAAATAGACTTATGAACAAGTATGACTTCGGTTTTGATATTAATGGCGGTTATCGTTGGAATCAAACATTATTCTATGCTTTGACGGGTCCTTTGTGGAGTGAAGTGCAAAACAAGGGAAGCTTTCTTGATCCTGCGTTAACAACAACAACAGGTAGCCAGACAGTCAAGAAAACACTTTCTGCTTGGATGGTGGGCATTGGCGCTGAGCAAGCTTTAACCGATCATTTGAGATTGAAAGAGCAATTTGTTTATACTATTTATCCAAGTACTAAATACCGAATGAACAATGTATTTGTGAATACTGTTTCAATTTCAGCTTTTCAACGGCAATCTTTCTTGCTTGGTTTGGCTTATCAATTTGATGCTTGATTTAATATTGGCGGGATTTCTCTCCCGCCTTACTTCCACTTGCATCTTTTCCTAAACTCCGGATAATGGGCGCATTAATTGTTCATGTGTCTATTTTAAAATGAAAACAAAAATACAAGCCTTACTTCAGCAAAGTCTGGATGCTTTGAAAGCGTCAGACGTACTTCCCGATAGCTTTATTCCCTCGATTAAAATTGATCACTGCAAAGATAAAGCGCATGGTGATTTGGCGACGAATGTTGCATTGATGGCTTCTAAGCAAGCGAAGCGTAACCCTCGTGAATTAGCTCAAAAGATTATTGATGCATTGCCAGAAGATGCTGCTGTTGAGAAAGTAGAAATCGCAGGGCCTGGGTTTATTAATTTCTTTTTAGCGAAAGATGTGCAAACGGCTGTTCTCAAAACTATTCTTGATGAGGGTAATCAATACGGTCGATCTAATTTAGGTAAAGGTGAAAAAGTTTTAGTTGAATTCGTGTCAGCGAATCCAACGGGTCCTTTGCATGTGGGTCATGGTCGTGGCGCCTCTTTTGGTGCGGCGGTGAGTGATCTCTTGGAAGCAGTGGGTTACAGCGTTGATCGTGAGTATTATGTGAATGACGCCGGCAGACAAATGAATATCTTAGCGACCAGCATCTGGTTACGTTATTTACTGATAAAAGGGCTTGAGTTTCCCTTTCCAGTTAATGGCTATAAAGGTGATTATGTTGCTGATATTGCAAAAAAATTAACGGAACAAGAAGGTGATGCATTGCTTGTCTCTGCCCAGCAACTTTTTGAAAATGTTCCCGAGGATTTAAGTGCTGATGGTGAAAGTGGCGATAAGGAAGCGCACATCGACGGATTGATTTTTAATGCGCAAAAGTTATTGGGAGAGAAATATAAAACCGTTTTTGATTTGGGTTTGAAAATTGTTTTAGATGATATTCGTGAAGACTTATTGGAGTTTGGCGTTGAGTTTCAAAGCTGGTTTTCAGAGCAAACGCTTATGGATAGTAATGCATTGCAGCATTCATTAGATAAGTTAAAAGAGCTTGGCTTCACTTATGAAAAAGAAGGTGCGGTTTGGTTTAAGTCGGAAAGTTTTGGCGATGATAAAGATCGTGTATTAGTAAGAGCGGATGGGAGAACAACCTATTTTGCTTCAGATGTTGCTTATCATCTCAATAAAATTGAGCGCGGCTATACGATGTTGGTTGATGTTTTTGGTGCAGATCATCATGGTTATGTGACAAGGTTACGTGCAGCCATGCGCGCCTTAGATTGTAATGATGATCATTTTATTGTGCCATTAGTGCAGTTTGCATCGCTTTATCGTTCAGGTGAAAAAGTTCAAATGTCAACACGCAGCGGCTCATTTGTAACGATAAGAGAATTGCGCGATGAAATTGGAACAGATGCAGCAAGATTTTTTTATGTGATGAGAAAAGTTGAGCAACATATGGATTTCGATTTAGATTTAGCAAAATCAAAATCCAATGAAAATCCTGTTTATTATATTCAATATGCGCATGCAAGAGTCTGCAGCGTGATGCGCCAACTTGAAGAAAAAAATTATAGTTATGATCAAGCCAAAGGTTTGGCCTCTTTAGCTTTGCTAACTTCAGACCATGAAAAGGCATTATTAACAGCTTTGGCTCGCTATCCTGAAGTTTTACAAAACGCAGCAAAATATTTTGAACCGCATGCATTAGCCGTTTATTTAAGAGAGTTCGCTAATTATTTTCATACTTACTATAACGCAGAGCAATTTATTGTAGAAGATGAAGCATTGCGTAATGCGCGTTTAGTCTTGATTAATGCAGTTAAGCAAGTATTATCAAATGGTTTGACATTGCTGAGTGTATCAGCGCCAGAAAAAATGTGAGAGACTCATGACAAAGGATTATGCAAAGCGAGGAAGTAAAGAAAAAGCAAGCAAGAGTACGCGAAATAAAAAATCACAGCGACAAACAAAGCCTAGAAAAAAATCCTCTGCAACTAAAAGCTCTCGAAAGAGGGTTCCAAGGCGAGCCATTGTTCTATATCTTATTTTGATTCCTATCTTTATCTTCATTTTGTACTTTATTATCCACAAGAGTAAGCAAGGTCCTGAAGTTATAACGGCAACGCCTGTAAATTTAGCGGCTGCAAAAAAGCCTTCTTCATCGAATGCTAGTTTTGTTTTTAAACCGGTTTCAGAAAAGCTTTTCACTCAGCATAATGATTATGTTTTACAGTTAGGAACGTTTAAAGAGCACGATCATCGCCTGCATGCCTTGCAAAAACGTTTGTTGGAATATCACTTTAAGGCGCATCTTGTTAAGGTTTATTTGCACGGTACGAATTCTTTTCGTTTGCAAATGGGGTCTTATAAATCAGAGAAACAAGCAAAAACTGTGCAGCAGCAGTTAGCGATGGCTAAAGTGGCGGGTTTGATTGTTGCTTCTTAAATGGCTTAATATCAGCCGCTGAAAAATATCCTTGCCATAATTCTGGTTAAATAATATAATCCCTATCTCGTTTTAGAGATCTTTTTACCCCTTTTCCCAGAGAGTTTTTATAACCCATTGTTTTATCAGTGTTTTATAGCTCAGCCCTATTTTTGTACAAAAATTACCTATACTTAGCTTGAAGCGTCTCTTGTTTAAAAGACAGCAAACAAGCTAAACCAATAATTTATTTAGAGAGAAAATATTATGCCAAAAAAACTAAAAAAAAACCCTTCTGGCGCAACAACAGCAGCACTGCTGAAAGTGGCGCAGCCGTCTTCTTCAAAGAGTGAAGAAGCAGCAAGCAAAATAAGACTTGCTGATCTTACAAAGTTGAGAGATTTAGAAGAATCTTTAAACGAAAAATTAAAAGAAGCTACTCGGCAGGGGTATAAAAATTCTAAAAAAACTTATCAGAGTCGTTTGCGAAGAGTTGAAGGTGAAATTTCTACCTTAGAAGAACGGATAAAAGCGTTTGATGAAAGAGCAGCAGATAGGAGAAGGTCAAAAGCTTCTGAAGATTCGGAACAAACGTCTGTGCCACGTACGGCTAGTATTGGCATGACTCGTGCAGATAGAGTGATATTTTCAAAGTTCAATGAAGCGAATAGTGTTGTTAGTATTTGGCGACCGGTTAACCCTAGTGCTAAAAAACACTTGCAAGACGGCGCTATGGGTAAAGGTTTAAACATTAAAGCTAAGTCATCAGAGTTTGGGCCTATTTCTGGATTAATACCTCTCAACGCAGAGCTCAGCAAAATGAGTAGCGATGTAACATTGGCAACTAAGCTGCATGATAAAACAAAACAAACAGAAGAAAGATTAAGAAAGGATGGTAGAACATATCAAGAATACATGGAAAAAATTGAAGCCAGAAAAGAAGAAATGACACAAAAAGAAATTCAATCCTTTAATGATCAGTTATTAGTAAGCTCAGTAAAAGTCGCTGACCATGATGAAAATACCATTTATTATTTAGAAGAAGATGGTGAGGTTGCTTGGCAAATAAATGCTGAGGGGACAAAAGTATCGCCTTTATTCATTGTTCAAAAGAGAGGGGCTTATTATCTTTACAATGATCTTACAAAAGAATTCGATATTGAGTACGGCGATATTGGTACAAACAAACCTGTTGCCGTTGAAGTGCTGGCTTATCGACAGCTTGAATTGGGAAAAAATGCTCAAGGTGAGCTTGAAATACGGGAGAGTAAAAAAATATTAACAGCAGATTATGATGAGCTAGTTAGCTCTCCTAAGAAATTTTTCCCTTTTCATAATAATGATGAGATAAGAACGATGCTATCTCGAAAAGACTTTGTGCGTGCTTTGAAAACACGTGGAAAAATCACATCTAAAGATTTAGTGACCCAGCTTGTGTTAAATTATGAGATACAGGCAAAAAACATTTGGCGTGAAACATTTCTTTTAGAAGATCAACCTTATATGGGGCTTGTAACTGAAGAGCAGCTTACAATAAAAGCCGTGCTTAAAATGGATACGGGCTCACATACAAGTCATGGTCCTGAAGTGAACAACCCTTATCCTGAGCCATTTTCTGATAGAGAAAAATACTTAGTTTTCTTGCCAGAAGGAAAGATAACGGCACTTAGAGGCGAGGAAAACATTTGTCGATTTATTAATAAAAAACGTCGCGAAGGCTTCCCGCTTGCTGTGAATCCCAAATGGGGTTGGGAGATGGATGAAAACGGCGATTTGTATGTGCCAGAGGTAAAATTTAATTGGATAAATGTTTATAAGTTTATTGATGAGTTGGAAAGGAAAAGCAATGTTCTTGCTGGAGAAATTCTTGGTAGCTATGGGTTTGATTTGAGTAAAGAAAATAGGAGGGCATTGAAAAATTCAATTGAAGCGAGTGAGTTTTTGACAGATTCTCAAGAGTGCATTGGTATGATTGAATCTCGAGAGGTTTTTATTACGGAGAAATCTCGGGAGTCTTTTCTCAAGCTTCATGGGTTTTTAAAACAACTTCAATTAGAGGAGAGAATTATCAAAATAGAAGCTAAAATTCTACAGTTAAGAACAGAACCTTGCATAATATACAGTCAACATCCTGATAGCGAAGGAGACACTTTTGAAGAAAGCGAAGAAATAGCGAAGATAGCTCATGATATTCAATTACGTGAAAAAGCATTAAGAAATAGACAAATTCAAAGTTTTGAGGCTCAAAGAGATGAAAAAACACGACAATACAAGGAAGACTACGGCGAAGAAAGTATCGTTTTGCAGGAATTACTGAGTATAAGTGATATTCGAAACGATTCGAGCAAGCGACTAGAGTAAAGCTAAAGTTCTCCTGTTCTTTTCAAAGAGACAGCGTAAAATGCAGCTTAAGATGATTAGTTTGAGTTTTCGCCATGGGTTTTTTCAAAGAAACAGCAGAGTTGAGTGTTGTGTTAGATAGTGAAGCGGTTGCAGTCTATCTAGCTGCTCATAGAGAAAAGGTTGATGAAACCTATCAAGGTGAAGATAGACTTAAGTACTCGCGAACAGAAGCTGAATTAGCAATTTTTTTACTGGTTTGCGAGACAGGTGTTGAGGATATTTTCCAATCACTGAAGGAATCTCCCTTAAAGGCGTTAAAGCTTTTGGAGTTGTTAAAGCAATCAAATAAGGTTCAAGGTGAAGATAAAGCGCTGAGAAGTGAGCTGACTGAATATTTTTTTACGGATGTGCGAAAAGGACGTCGTTATAATCCTCGCTTTCTTAGTGGTGCCCAGAGGTTGCTTAAAATTTGCCATAACAATTTTTCTGATTTAGCCCTTCAGCGAATTGCCTTTGGTTATAAAACAAAGGAGAGGGATGCTGATTTGCATAACCTTATTGACAGTATCCTTACAGAAGCAATTCAGCTATTGAGGGCGAGCAAGGCTTGTCAGGAGGCTGAAAAAAAAGATGGGCTCAGAAAATCACGTACAGTACACTTTCAAGAAGCATTAACTGGAAAAAGCTCGGGAAGTCGGCTTAAATCTCCTGCTAAAGTCAGAGCTGGCTCTCGCAAAAAGAGTGCTAGCGAAGTAATAGGAGGTGCGCTAGAAAAATCACGTAAAGCGCGCTCTCAAAAAGCATTAGTCGGAAGCGGCTCAGCAGCTCAGTTTAAACCCCCGGCTAGGGTCGGTCTTAAAACTGATCCTAAAGCAGCAAAAATTCGTTAGCTATTGCTTAGTATTATCTGGTAGTTATATTTTAACCAAAATTGATAAGGCTTAGACTTGATTTTTCTTTATCTAGCCTCATATTTACCATATTCGTTAATAAAAAAGAGGATATTCCATTGGAACAATTTCGAGGTACAACGATTTTATCAGTAAGACGTGATGGTAAAGTGGTTATTGGTGGTGATGGTCAAGTGACGATGGGTCAGTCGATTGTCATGAAAGGCAACGCTCGCAAGGTACGCAGGCTTTATAATAATAAGGTTATTGCAGGATTTGCAGGTGGCACAGCTGATGCATTTACATTATTTGAGCGATTTGAAGCGAAATTAGAGCTTCATCAAGGCCATTTGACGCGCGCTGCTGTTGAGATGGCGAAAGACTGGAGAACTGATAAAGTTTTGCGCAGACTCGAGGCATTATTAATTGTTGCAGACCCTACAGCAACCTTGGTCATTACCGGGATGGGTGACGTCATTGAGCCAGAAGATGGCATGGTGGCCATTGGTTCGGGTGGTCCTTATGCGCAATCTGCAGCAAGGGCGCTTATGGATAACACCAAGCAAAGTGCGAAAAGCATTGTTGAAAAAAGTTTAAATATCGCGGCCGATATTTGTGTGTTTACGAATCATAATATTGTGATTGAAGAATTAGACTCTAACGAGAGTAAGTGAGATTAAAATGTCAGAAGTAGCAATTAGAGAAGAACAATTAGCAACCTATTCATTCATGACGCCGAAAGAAACGGTGCATGCATTAGATCAATATATCATTGGACAAGATGAAGCGAAACGCGCAGTAGCCATTGCGCTTCGTAATCGTTGGCGCCGTATGCAGCTCCCTGAAGAGTTGCGTGCTGAAATTACACCAAAGAATATTTTGATGATTGGTCCAACAGGTGTAGGTAAAACAGAAATCGCAAGACGTTTAGCAAAGCTTGCTAAGGCACCTTTTATTAAAGTAGAAGCAACTAAGTTTACAGAAGTAGGCTATGTTGGGCGTGATGTTGAATCGATTATTCGTGACCTGGTTGATGTTGCGGTAAAAATGCACCGTGAGCTTGAAATGAATCGCGTTAAACAATTGGCAGAAGAAGCTGCCGAAGAACGTGTGCTGGATGCGTTATTGCCTCCTGCGAAAAAGAGCGGATTTGAAAATGATCCTGAAAACAAAGAGCCTGTCAAAGACACTGAAACACGAAAAAAATTCCGCAAAAAATTGCGAAACAACGAGCTTGATGATACTGAAATTGAAATTGAAGTGTCAGCTTCATCGGTTGGTGTTGAGATTATGGCGCCTCCAGGCATGGAAGAGATGACCAGCCAATTGAGCAGTATGTTTCAAAGCTTATCAAGTGATCGTAAAAAACGACGTAAAATGAAAATCAAAGATGCGCTAAGAGCCATGCGTGATGAAGAAGCAGCAAAGCTTGTTGATGAAGATGAAGTGAAAGTGCAGGCTATCGAAAGCGTTGAGCAAAATGGTATTGTCTTTATCGATGAAATTGACAAAATTGCAAAACGATCTGAATCAAGTGGCACGGACGTTTCTCGCGAAGGTGTCCAGCGTGATTTGTTGCCGCTTATTGAGGGTTGTGCGGTCAATACAAAATACGGATCTTTAAAAACCGATCATATTTTATTTATTGCATCTGGCGCTTTTCATATGGCAAAGCCTTCTGATTTGGTTCCTGAAATGCAAGGTCGTTTACCTATTCGTGTAGAGTTAAAAGCCTTGACGGTGGAAGATTTTGTAAGAATTCTTACTGAACCAAAAGCATCGCTGGTTGAGCAGTATACCGAGCTTCTTAAGACGGAAGGTGTTAATTTGAAATTCAGAAAAGATGGTATTCAGCGCATCGCAGAAATGGCATGGCAAGTTAATGAGACGAATGAAAATATTGGCGCAAGGCGATTGTATACGGTTGTTGAGCGCTTGTTAGAAGAAATTTCATTTTCAGCTTCAGATAAAGCAGGCGAAACAGTTTCTGTGAATAAAACGTATGTTGATAAATGTTTGAAAGCATTGCTTCAAGATCAAGACTTAACGAAGTATATCCTGTAGGGCGGGTTCTTCGCGGCGCGAAAATCCCGCCATTCGGGTGGTCCCGATGGTGGGGTTTTTTGCTGCGCAAAAGAACTTACCCTACGCCAACATTAAAAGGAACTATTGCATGGATCAAAACACACTAAAAAAACAAGCCGCCGAAGCTGCTATTGAGTTTGTCGAACAAGATAGCATCGTCGGCGTAGGCACGGGAAGCACCGTCAATTTCTTTATCGAAGCATTAATCAAAATCAAAAGCAAAATCGATGGCGCAGTCGCAAGTTCTCTTGAATCACAAAAACTTCTCAAAGATGCGGGCATTCATGTTTTTGATTTAAATGCCGTGGGCACGATTTCTCTTTACGTTGATGGTGCTGATGAAATCAATCAACACAAACAAATGATCAAAGGTGGGGGCGCAGCCCTTACCGGTGAAAAAATTGTGGCATCGGCTTCTGAAAAATTTATCTGTATTGCAGATGAATCTAAATATGTTGATGTCTTGGGTAAATTTCCTGTGCCCATCGAAGTGATTCCAATGGCAAGAAGTTATGTCGGCAGACAAATTGTTCAACTCAATGCAGACCCTGCTTTAAGACAAGGTCTTGAAACCGATTACGGTAATGTCATTATCGATGCACACGGTTTTAAAATAACAGACCCACTTAAGCTCGAAGAAGAGCTCAATAATATCGCAGGTGTCGTCACGAATGGTATCTTTGCAAAGAGAACGGCGGATGTGCTATTGTTAGCTCGTAATAACGGCGTAGATCAATTATAGGTCATTAACTTTAAGGGAAAATGGAAAATGAAGAAAATTATTGCAGTCTCAATGATGGTTTTAGTCTCTGGCTCACTATTTGCGGCTAATGCTATAACAACTCAACCTCAAAAGCTCGGTTATGCTATGGGCGCGAGTATGGGGAAAGGTTTTAAGAAAGCAAAATTTAATTTAAGCGCAACAAGTTTTACGCAAGGTTTTACGGATGCCTACCAAGGTAAACAACTTCAAATGTCGCAGTCAGAAATTCAAGGGACTTTAAAAACGTTCCAACAACAGCGCATGGTTCAGATGGCGAAAAAGCAATCAAAGGTTGGTTTGGCTAATGAGAAAAAGAATGCGGCCTTTTTTGCGACGAATAAAAAAGCTCCGGGCGTTATTACATTGAAAAGTGGTGTTCAATACAAAGTCATTAAGCAAGGTACAGGCGCAAGCCCAACGCTGAACGATAAAGTTACAATTAACTACGCCGGTAAATTACTTAGCGGGAAAATTTTTGATAGTTCATACAAGCGCGGCACACCAGCAACATTACCACTTGCACACGTCATTTCAGGCTGGCAACAAGTCTTACCAAAAATGAAAGTAGGCGAAACAGTCATGATGTTTGTTCCGGCGGCATACGCTTACGGCCCACAAGGCATTCCAGGCGTTATCCCACCAAGTTCAGCATTAATCTTTAAAGTGAATTTGATTTCAGTAGGTAAATAAAAACTTGTCACATCCGATGTCGGGATTTTTTGCTCTGCAAAAGAACCCGACCTACATATCCATAAAGATTCGCATTTTGTAGGGTGGGTTCTTTTGCGAAGCAAAAAATCCCACCATCGGATGAAGAGGAAAGTTGAGCTTATTCAGCTATCCAAATAACACGATTATCGACCGCAACTTTTTTTAAGCTCGTCTCAAAAAGCGCGCTTAGATTTTTTTCTGTAAAAACATCATCAAGCTTTCCACTCATTACTTTCCCATCAGCAAACAGCAAACAAGCAGAATCCGCATAGCGATAAGCCAAATTGATGTCATGAACAACAGTGATAATAATTTTTTGCTCTTCAATGGCAAGTTGTTTTAACTTTTGCAAAGCATTAATTTGATATTTTAAATCCAAGTGATTTGTAGGTTCATCAAGTATATAAATATCAGGGTTTTGTGTTAACAGCATAGCAATTTGAAGCCGCTGTTGTTCGCCGCCTGAAAGTGTTGCAATGGTTCGGTGTTTAAACTGTATTATCTCCATAGAAGAAAGCGCGTCATCAATAATGCCTTTTTCACTGTTTGAAGTATTTAGCCAAGCGTCTTGAAAAGGATAGCGTGCAGCCATTAAAGCTTCATAAACAGTGCCAAGTTGGTTTAGTTCTTGTTCTTGCAATAACACGCCCAGTTTTTTTGCGCGTTGTTTGTAGCGATATTTCTGAATAGGTTTATCTTCAAGTAAGATTTTGCTTTGCTTGGCCTCTCTTAAGCCGGACAGAGTATGAAGTAAAGACGTTTTTCCTGAGCCATTGGGACCTACGATGGCCCAAAATTGACCGGGCTTAAAATGCAAGTTGATATCTTTGCAAAGCAGACGATTGTCAATCGCTATGCCTTGTGAATCGATTTTAAGCGACACAGGTTTAAATCCTTTTTCTAAGTAAAATAATAAATAAGGGAACACCAATAAAAGCTGTAATAATTCCAACAGGTAATTGCGTTGGTGCAACAATCGTTCTTGAAAGAGCATCGGCTAAGCAGAGTAAGCTTCCACCCAGTAATACTGATGCAGGAATTAAATAACGATGTTGATAACAGCCCAACATTCTTAACAGGTGCGGTGTCATTAAGCCTATAAAACCTATCGTTCCCGCAATGCTCACCGCTGTTGATGTCATTAATGCGGTTAAAAGGTATAAGACAAGCAAAAGTTTTTGAATATTCACGCCTAGGCTTTTGGATTTTAATTCACCGTGATTTAAAAGTAAGTCTAGTGGCTTTGCTAATGCAAAAGCACAAAATAAAGAAAAAATAAGCACGCCTAAGCCGAGTTTAGAAACAGGCGTGGCAGTAAAATTACCTAAAAGCCAAAACATCATACCTTTTAATGTGCTGTCAGGACTTAAAATCAAAATCAGACTTATGATGGCATTGCATCCCGCCGCAAATAAAACACCCGTTAAAAGTAGCGTGTTAGTGCGCCATTGAAAACGTTTTTGACTAAAGCTTAAAACAACAACAATAGCGATCAAGCCGCCAACAAAGGCAAGTGTATTGATACTTAATCCCGCAACGCCAAACATCATACCAAATAAGGCAAAAACAGCGCTGCCGCCAGAGACGCCTAAAATATAAGGATCGGCTAAAGGGTTTCGCAAGAGTGCCTGAAGAATCACGCCAGTCAATGCTAGTAACCCTCCCGTGATGTAAGCATTGATTGCACGGGGAAGTCTTAGCCGCCAAATAATTGTTTGATTAATTTTAGGGCCATTCTTGATCATGGCGTGATAAATCGCTTGTTCGCTGATATGTACGCTGCCAATGCTTACAGCAATGAATAGGCTGATGATAGAAAGTGCTAATAGTGAGCTAATGGTTATTCGATTCTGGCTTTTCACTTATTAGGTCCTTCCCTTTTCTGAATGAGGATATTACAGCTTCTCAGCTTTTAATAAAACCCAAATATCATTGGAGTGAATCCGTATTCTATGGAAAAATAGAAAGTAGAGAGAAATTGTCCCTTGGTGACAAATAATGATTGATAAAAAAGGGTTTCGCTATGGCGTTGCCGTAATTATTCTTAATGACCGTAATCAAATTTTTTGGGCAAAACGCATTGGTAATAGCGGCTGGCAATTCCCCCAGGGCGGCATGGATGACGATGAAACCCCTTTGGAGGGTATGTATCGTGAGCTTTATGAAGAGGTCGGATTAAAAAAAGACGATGTTGAAGTTGTTGCTGAGAGCAAGCGGTGGCTGTATTATTATTTACCAAAAATATTCATTCGTCATCGATCAAAGCCGGTCTGTATAGGGCAAAAGCAAAAATGGTTTTTACTTAAGCTTAAGTCGCAAGATACACAGTTTTCTTTTGATACAACCGATAAACCCGAGTTTGAAGGTTTTAAGTGGGTCGATTATTGGTACCCATTGAAAGAAGTTGTTTATTTCAAGCGTAAGCTTTACAGAAGAGCGTTACGTGAATTTGTACCTTTTGTTTTCTCCTCTCGAAAATCCAAGGATTACCCCAAGAATGAGGATTAGTTGAACGCATGCTGAAAATGATGCGCAATATTGTTGATGAAGTTAATGGCGCCAGTAGTTTGGATGAATCGCTAGAGACTATCGTGCGTCGCGTTCGTGAAAGTTTAGAAACAGAAGCTTGTTCCATTTTTTTAGTGGATCAAGAAAAATCAGAGTTTGTGCTGGTTGCATCAGAAGGCATGGCGGCATCACTTATTGGACAATTACGTATTCCACTAGGCAAAGGTTTAATTGGCTTAGTTGTTGATCGAAATGCGCCCGTCAATCTTGAGAATGCTTCGGAGCATGAGCACTATTATCACGTACCCGATTCAGGTGAAGAGAAATATCAAGCTTTTTTGGGCGCCCCTATTTTATTTCGTAAGACTTTGCTCGGTGTTATTCTTGTCGAACAAGAAGAGATGAGAAAATACGATGAATCAGAAGAAGCATTTCTGGTGACTATCTCTACGCAGTTAGCGGGCGTATTATCGAATGTTGATCTAAAGAAAAAATTAAATATAAGTGCACTTTCAAATAACCTACCTACTCATTTACACGGCATCCCTAGCGCCTCTGGTATTGGCCTTGGTGAAATGGTTGTTGTTTATCCGCCAGCAGATTTGGATGCGATTCCAGAGCAGCGCATTGAAAACATTGATGCTGAACTTGTTGATTTTGAAGAGGCGCTAGCCGCTACTCGAAATGAAATAAGAATTTTAGGTGATCGCTTATCTTCACACCTAGCTCCTGAAGAGCAAGCGTTATTTGATGCTTACTTGCAAATGTTAGACAGTGAAAGCTTGCGAAAAGAAATCACGGATGAAATTCGAAAAAGTTTTTCAGCACAAACAGCGTTAAAAGTAACGATTAAATCGCACGTTAAACAATTTAAAGCGCTAGAAAATGAATACTTGAAAGAACGCGCATCAGATATTGAAGATTTAGGCCGAAGAATACTTGCTAATTTACAGACAGAGGAAAGTGAGAGCATTGAGTACTCTTCGCGCGTTGTTTTAGTGGGAAATGAAGTGACACCGGCGAATTTAGCTGAAGTCCCCGAGGGTTCACTTGTCGGCGTTGTTTCAGGGAAGGGTTCAAGTAATTCACATGTGGCTATTTTAGCAAGAGCGCTTGGTGTTCCTTCCGTGATGGGCGTGGGTGAACTACCTTTGCAACAGTTGCATAAGATGCAAGCCGTTGTTGATGGTTATCTTGGTGAGGTTTATTTGTCACCAGACAAAAATATTCTCCATGAGTTTCAATCGCTAGCAGATGAAGAGCAGCAACTTGACACAGATTTAGAAGCCTTGCGAGACGAGCCAGCTGAAACAAAAGACGGTCACCGCGTTGGCCTTTATGTTAATACAGGTTTGATGGCGGATGTTGGGCATGCAATGATGGCAGGTGCTGAGGGTGTTGGCCTTTATAGAACTGAAGTTCCTTTTATGACGCGTGATCGTTTTCCTTCGAGTGAAGAGCAACGCATTATCTATCGACAATTATTAAAAGTGTTTTCCCCACGACCTGTGATTATGCGTATTTTGGATATCGGGGGCGATAAACCTTTGTCGTATTTCCCTATTGATGAAGAAAATCCTTTTTTGGGGTGGCGTGGTATTCGCTTGTTGTTGGAGCATCCCGAAATTTTCTTAAGTCAAATTCGTGCAATGCTAAGAGCAAGTGAAGGTTTGCATAATTTAAAAATTATGTTGCCGTTTATCACTGATGTTTTTGAAGTCGAAGAGTCAACCAAAGTCATACAATCGGTTTTTGATGAATTAAAAGCAGAGGGTTTGGATATTCAAATGCCAGAGATTGGGATTATGATTGAAATACCCTCGGCAGTTTATGAGGCGCAAGTGTTGGCGCGACGCGTTGATTTTCTTTCGGTGGGCAGTAATGATTTAACGCAGTATATTTTAGCGGTTGATCGAAATAATGCGCATGTTGCAGGCTTGTATGATGCTTTGCATCCTTCTGTTTTAAAAGCTTTAAAACAAGTGATTGAGGGCGCACATCTTGAAGGGAAATCTGTCAGTATTTGCGGTGAAATGGCAGCAGATCCTGCCGCAGCTATTTTACTATTAGGAATGGGTTACGATATGTTCAGCGTGAGTGCGCCCATGTTGCCAAGAGTTAAGTGGGTCATCAGGCAATTTTCAATGAGTCGTGCGCGAAAGCTTTTAAGTGAAGTTTTAGCTATGCAAAGCGCTGGAGAAATTAGACGACATTTGGAATACGCATTGGAAGAAGAAGGTTTGGGTGGGTTGATTCGAGCAGGGAAGCATTAATGTTGGCCTTTATTTTATTTGTTTTTTTAGGCACGCTTGCGGGATTTCTTTCGGGTTTGCTGGGTATTGGCGGCGGTGTGATAGTTGTCCCGGGTTTGATTTGGATTTTTCAAGCATTTCATATTATTCCTTATTCGCAAGAAGCACATACAGCAGCGGGTACTTCGCTTGCTGCGATGATTGTTACAGCCTTATTTTCTGTGCGAGCGCATGCAAAGCGAGGTAATGTTGAATGGCCCGTCGTCAAAATGCTTGCGCCCGGAATGGTTGTGGGTGTGGTTGCTGGCGCAGCCCTTGCAAGTCGGCTAAATACCCATACCTTGGAAATTATTTTGGGCATTGTTCTTGTGCTTATTGCCATTCGATTCTTTTTTGGAAAATCATCGGAAAAAGGTGAAAAGTTTCCAGTGTATTGGATTGTTTGGATTATTGCTTTTTTTGTTGGGCTTAAATCAGGGTTGCTAGGCCTGGGCGGTGGAATTTTGATTATTCCCTTTCTTGTTTATTGTGGTTTGAATATGCGTAAAGCCTCTGGAACATCGGCAGCTTGTACTTTGCCTTTAGCCATTACAGGCGCGATTTGTTTTATTCTGTTTGGCGGCGTGATTGCTGCACATGTTCCTTATAGTACGGGGTTTGTTTATTGGCCCGCGTTTGCAGGTATTGCAATAGGTAGTGTTTTATTCGTACGAGTGGGGACCTTTGTGGGCGCCCGTATGAAAATTAATGGTTTGATGCGCGTTTTTGCGGTGGTTTTGTTTTTAGTCGCTGTTCGTTTGCTAATTAAATAACTGCCGTTATTTGGATGTTACCGATGGTGGGATTGCTTGCTACGCTCGCGAACCCACCCTACACGTTTGGTGTGGCTTTGAAATTGATGTAGGGTGGGTTCTTTTGCGTAAGCAAAAAATCCCACCAAAGATTGTTCCAAGAATTAAAAACATAAAAAGAGGTTGAAGATGTTTGTATACCCTAAAATTGATCCTATCGCTTTTTCAATAGGACCTTTAAAAGTACACTGGTATGGCTTAATGTATTTATTAAGTTTTGTTATTGTTTGGTTTTTATTACAATACAGAGCGAAAAAATTCAAACTTAACTGGACAAAAGACCAAGTTGCCGATTTAGTTTTTTACTGTGCCTTAGGCGTCGTGCTAGGCGGCCGCATTGGTTATATTCTTTTTTATAATTTAACTTATTATATGCAACACCCATTAATGATGTTTGCGGTGTGGGATGGTGGCATGTCATTTCATGGCGGCATGCTCGGTGTCTTTTTGGCGATCTTGATTTGGTGTAAAAAATATAAATCCCCTTATTTTCTTGTGACAGATTTTATTGCGCCTGTTGTGCCGATTGGTTTAGCTGCAGGACGCTTAGGTAATTTTATCAATGGCGAACTTTGGGGGCGCGTAACCAATGTCCCTTGGGCAATGATTTATCCGCAAGCAGGTCCTTTACCAAGACACCCTTCGGAAATTTATGAGTTTTTATTAGAGGGTGTTGCACTCTTTATAATTCTCTGGTTTTATTCTGCAAAAAGACCGCCAAGAATTGCAGTATCCGGCGCCTTTCTATTAGGCTATGGATGTTTTAGATTCTTCTGTGAATTTTACAGGCAACCCGATCCACAATTAGGCTTTATCGCTTTCGGTTGGATGACGCGAGGACAAGAGTTAAGTATTCCCATGATTGTCTTAGGTATTATTTTATTAATCATTGCTTATCGAAAAAAGGGGACGCCAGAATATGAAACAGTATCTTGATTTTTTACGCCACATTTTAGAAAGCGGTGTTGAAAAAAATGATCGGACGGGGACGGGGACGATTAGTACTTTTGCGCACCAAATGCGATTTGATTTATCAAAAGGTTTCCCCTTGGTCACCACAAAAAAACTTCATGTGCGAAGTATCTTTCATGAGTTGCTCTGGTTTCTGAAAGGAAGCACTAACATTCAATATTTAAAAGAAAATAAAGTTCGCATTTGGGATGAATGGGCTGATGAACAAGGCGAACTTGGCCCTGTTTACGGCAAACAATGGCGTGCATGGGAAGCCAAAGATGGTCAAACAATCGATCAAATCAGTAATCTAGTAGAACAATTAAAAACAAACCCAAACTCAAGACGCTTAATTGTCAGCGCATGGAATGTAGCCGATGTCCCGAATATGGCATTACCCCCTTGTCATTTGCTTTTTCAATTCTATGTCGCGAACAACAAACTTTCTTGCCAATTATATCAACGCTCCGCTGATGCTTTTTTGGGCGTGCCTTTTAATATCGCCTCGTACTCATTGCTAACGCACATGCTAGCGCAGCAATGCGGCTACGAAGTAGGTGAGTTTATTTGGACAGGTGGCGATACGCATATTTATTCTAATCATTTAGAGCAAGTGAATTTGCAATTAAGTCGCAAACCACTTCCTTTGCCAACATTAAGCATCAAACGTAAACCCGATTCGATTTTTGATTATACTTTTGAAGATTTTGAAATTCTTAATTATGGCTCACATCCAGGCATTAAAGCGAAAGTGGCTGTTTAGTCGCTGCTTGGCTAGGGAGTAGGGAGCGCCTGTCTAGAGAAGCTTTAATTGATTTTTGGTTTCTTTTGCGTAAGCAAAAAATGCCGGCAGTGGGTGAGGAAAGTTGCTGAGATTACTCGTTTCACTCTCGAACCCATCCTGCGTGATCCCGACAAATCAACAGAAAACAGGCAATTCAGCTCAGATTTCGGGCTAAAACAGACTTGACGATTCTAAGATGGTAGCTTATAATCTTCAAATGTATATTAAGCGCGATATTACACTCAGACTATCCAAAAGCACAGCACCTGTGCAGCTTGTCATTGGTCCTCGCCAATGCGGAAAAAGTACATTGCTGTCTCATATTGCAGAAAACGCGTTTACTGAAGTGACCTTTGATGACCTTCAGTTAAGAAATCTAGCAAACAGTGATCCAGCTCTGTTTTTAGAGCAATTCACACCACCTATTTTGCTTGATGAAGTGCAATACGTGCCTAATCTTTTTTCAGAAATTAAGCGGCAAGTTGACCAATTGAAAAAACAACGTCTCAAAAACAATCAAAAACTAAAAGTTTTGTTTCGCATGACAGGCTCTAATCAATTGCTAATGGATAAGAATATTAAAGAAAGTTTAGCTGGCCGTGCTAGTTATTATTATTTGAATACGTTAACAGTACATGAAATTCAAAATGCGTTAAATAATGTAAATATAAAAGATATTCTTTTTAAAGGCGGCTGGCCGGAGCTGTATATTGATCAGTCGCTTCAACCCGTTCAATACTTGAATGACTATATTCGAAGTTATATTGAAAAAGATATTGTGTTAAGTGCGGGTGTTCAAAAGCAAGAAACCTTCAATATTATATTGGGTTTGTTAGCTGCTCGAACAGGCATGTTATTGGATTATACTAATATCGCTAGAGATAGTGGCATTCAATCTGTCACCGTTAAAGAGTGGATCAGCATTTTGCAACGTACAGCCTTGGTTTATTGTCTTAAGCCTTATATGAGTAACTTAAATAAACGTTTAACTAAAGCACCCAAATTTTATTTTTTAGATACAGGTTTAGCTGCTCGCCTACAAGGTTGGCAAGATCAAACGCCATTAATGACAAGTCCTCAAGCCGGCCCCCTTTTTGAAACGCTTGTTTTTGCCGAGCTTTTTAAGTTTGTGCAAAACTATGGTAAAGATTGGCAACTCTATTTGTGGCGAACAAAAGAAGGGGAAGAAATTGATTTTTTGATTGTCACAAAGTCTGGCAAAGTAATTGCGCTTGATTCAAAAATGAGTATGCAAAGTGTTCAGCCAGCAAAACTACCCGCTAGTTTTAAGAAAACATTTCCTCAAGTAAAGCAGCTGGTATTGATAACTTATGGAGGGGAAAGAATAAAGCTCTCAAAAGAGTGTTTGGTTGTACCTATTGCTGAGCTGCATGCGTTTTTGTTAGGGGTTGAGGCTTAGAATAACGCGGTTCAATTTTTGATTTGTTTTCTGAGTAGGGTGGGTTCGCGAGTGAAACGAGTAATCCCACCATCGGATGAAGAAAGTTGGTGGGATTTTTTGCTGCGCCGGTCTTCGCCAAGGCTACGACCCGACAAGCAAAAGAACCCACCCTACGTAAAAAATCGACATAAAAAAGCCGGGAGGGTATCCCGGCTGGTTGGGCTCGCCTATTAATCCTTTTAGGCGATGTCTTGTTTCGTGGGCAAGCTGAAAGGTGGCGAGGCCCGTGTTATCTATTATATGAGCACATAGAATTTGTTTCCCGCTTGACAAAAATGAGTATAGCCAGCTTTTTCATTTTTACAGAAAAAAAATCAAAAAAAATTAAGACGCTTTATTTTTGTGGTCCAGCGGCTTTAACTTGTTGTAAAACTCTATAGCAATGCAGTTCTGTGAATTTTTTGCGCAAGTCTCTTTGCTCGACTTGATTTTTAAATTGATTGTCACCACCAGGGTTTAAATTATTTCCAAATAGCATTTGGCGCTGTAAAGAAACGCACTCTACTTGATGGGGAACACGCGCTGATTGCGGGTTGTAGCCGGCGCAAGCCGTAAGGGCTAGCGTAATAACTGATATTAATAGGGCAATAATGGCATTCTTCATTCTTTTCTCCTTAAAAATGAAAATCGATAGTACTTGGTTTTGATACAAAGCTCAATTCGTTTCAATAGTAATTAATGGTATACCCTAGTACACTGGTTCTATTCAACATTTAGTAAGTAAATTATGACAAAACGTAAAAAGATAAAAGACCCTCACGCCAAGCGAGAGGCTGAAAATTACACAAATCCTATTCCTTCCCGGGAATTTATTTTAAGCTATTTAGATGATTTGGGTGAGCCTGCGAGCTTGCTTGAAATTGCGGAGGCCTTGAAGCTTGAGGATGAAGATTCTTTGGAGGCTTTAAGAAGGCGATTAATCGCAATGTCTCGAGATGGTCAGCTTGCAAAAATTCGCTCCGGTAAATATGGCCCTATTGATAAATTAGATTTATTGCGCGGTCGCGTTGCAGGTCATGCCGATGGGCATGGTTTTTTAATTTTAGAAGACCGTGGTAAAAATGATATTTTCTTGCCGCACAAACAAATGCGTAAAGTGTTTGATGGCGATACGATTTTAGCGAAAATCGTTCGACGAGATTCTAGAGGAAAAGATGAAGCGGTTATTATTCGCGTTTTAGAACGAAAGCATAAAGAAGTTGTGGGCCGATTTTTTATTGAGGGCGGCGTTGGTTTTGTTGTTCCTGATAATAAACGTATCCCTCATGATATTGTCATTCCTCGGCAAGAACAGGGCGCTGCAGAAGTTGGTGCAGTTGTAACAGCCGAAATTATTTCACAGCCAACAATGCGGACACAGGCGGTTGGGAAAATCATTGAAGTTTTAGGTGCTCACATGGAGCCCGGCATGGAGACTGAAATGGCAGTGCGTGCGCATGATATTCCACATGAGTGGCCAGATAGTGTTTTAGATGAAGCTGAGAAATTTCCCGATGAAGTGACCGCAAGCGAGATTACTGATGAGCGGAAAGATTTACGCCATGTGCCTTTTGTGACGATTGATGGCGAAGATGCGCGTGATTTTGATGACGCTGTTTTTTGTGAAAAGAAAGGCAAAAACGATTGGACTTTATATGTCGCTATTGCTGATGTTAGCAACTATGTTAAGCCGCATATGCAAATGAATGAAGAAGCTTTAAATCGCGGGACTTCTGTTTATTTCCCGTCGCGTGTGATCCCCATGTTGCCAGAAAAGCTATCCAATGGCTTATGTTCTTTGAATCCGCATGTCGATCGGTTGGTGCTGGTTTGTCAAATGACGATTACTAAAAAAGGTAAAATGACAGACTATCAATTTTATCCCGCCGTTATCCATTCGCATGCAAGATTAACCTATACTCAAGTAGCCGCCATGTTAATTGATGGCGATGCTAATTTGATTGCAGATTATGAAAAAATATTCCCGCATTTGTTAGAAGTTTATGGCTTGTACGAAGCGCTTGCTGCTTATCGGAAATCTGAAGGCGCGATTACCTTTGATTCGGAAGAGCCACAAGTTGTGTTCGATGAAAATAAAAAAATTAAATCACTTAAGCCGCTTATTCGAAATGAGGCACATAAATTAATTGAACAATGCATGCTAAGCGCCAATGAAGCGGCTGCCATGTATTTAGAAAAGCATAAATGGCCGGGCCCTTTCCGTGTTCACCCAGGGCCAAAACAAGATAAGCTCCCCGATTTAATTACTTTTTTAAACGAGCTAGGGCTTGGAATGAGTGGCGGTGCAGATCCAACACCACAAGATTACGCGCGGATTTTAGATAAAGTGGCAGAGCGCCCCGATGCGCACATGATTCAAACCGTTTTATTGCGTTCGTTAACGCAAGCTTTTTATGGTATGGAAAATGAAGGCCATTTTGGTTTGGCTTTTGATGCTTATACGCACTTCACTTCGCCAATTAGGCGTTTTCCTGATCTGTTGGTTCATCGTGCAATTTATGCAATTAATCGAAAACAAAAAATGGCAAAAGAAGATTTACCTTTTCTTGAAAAAGCCGTGCAGCATTGCTCAATGGCAGAACGCCGCGCTGATGATGCAACACGTGATGTCTTTGGCTGGTTAAAATGCGAGTTTATGGTTGATAAGGTTGGCGAAGAATTCAATGGCGTCATTGCTGGCGTTACGGGTTTTGGGCTCTTTGTTGAAATCGAAGGCATTTTTGTTGAAGGTTTGATTCATATTACCGCTTTATCCAATGATTATTATCAATTTGATTCAACAAGACATAAATTAACCGGTGAACACTCAGGCGTTGTTTATTCTATTGGTGATCCCATGCGTATTCGCGTTGTACGTGTTGATGTTGATAAAAGACAAATTGATTTCGAATTGGCAACTGATGGCGAGCCTAGAAAACCAATGAAAAAGAAAAAGAAACCTGCGTCAAAATCAAAACCGAAGGATGGCGATAAAGCCAAGCAAAAGAAAAAGAAAAAAACAACCCCTAAAAACAAACGGAAAAAGAAAAGTGAGAAATGATTTAATCTATGGCTTACACGCCGCAACGATATTTTTACAAAAAAAAGGCAAGCAGGTTCAAACGATTTATTTGTTGAATGATAAGGATGATAAGCGAATATCATCCATTAAAAAACTTGCTAGAAAATATGATTTAAAGATCGCCTATGTAGATAAGCAAGAACTCAGCCGCTTAGTAGGCGAAGTAAAACATCAAGGTGTTGTGCTTGAAGTGTCAGCAACAAAGTCGCAAGGTGAAAATGAATTATTAACCTTGGTCGATACGATTGAAAATCCTTTTTTATTGATTTTAGATGGCGTGCAAGATCCCCATAACCTAGGCGCATGTTTAAGAAGCGCCGATGCTGCAGGTGTTCATGCTGTTATTATCCCTAAAGATAAATCAACAGGCATAACGCCTGCAGTAAGAAAAGTCGCGAGCGGCGCAGCGGAATCTGTCCCCTTTTTTCAAGTTACCAATTTAGCGCGTGTCATGAAAGAGTTAAAAGAGAGAAATATATGGCTAGTAGGCGCGGCAGGCGAAGCCGATGACACTATTTACAAAGTCGACTTAAAAGGCGGTTTAGCCATAGTTGCAGGCGCAGAAGGCGACGGCATGCGCCGTCTCACAAAAGAACACTGCGATTTCTTAGTTAAGATTCCTATGCACGGCGTTGTATCAAGCTTAAATGTCTCGGTTGCAACTGGTATCTTACTATTTGAAGCCGTAAGGCAAAGATCCAAGTAGGGTGGGTTCTTTTGCGGAGCAAAAAATCCCACCATCGGATGAAGAAAAGTGCGCCGCAAGTAATTTAAACATTAAACCTAAAATGAACCACATCGCCATCTTTTAATTGATAGTCTTTACCTTCAAGGCGCCATTTTCCAGCGTCTTTTGCACCACTCTCACCATTGCATTGAATATAATCGTCATAGCCAATCACTTCTGCGCGTATAAAACCTTTTTCAAAATCTGTATGAATAACACCTGCACCTTGCGGAGCGGTTGCGCCTTGTTTGACGGTCCATGCTCGGACTTCTTTAACGCCCGCTGTAAAATACGTTTGTAAACTTAGTAATTCATAACCCGCACGAATCACGCGGTTTAATCCCGGCTCTTCTAAGCCAAGATCAGATAAAAACATCTCTTTTTCTTCTTGATCAAGCTCTGCAATTTCACCTTCGATTTTTGCGCATACTGCAACAATGGATGCTTTTTCTTTTTTAGCGTGCTCGGTAACCGTATCAAGTAAAGGATTGTTGTCAAAACCATCTTCATCAACATTCGCCACAAATAGAACAGGCTTTGCTGTAATTAAATGTAATTGCTTCACAATGATTTTTTCTTGAGAGTCAAAGTCAAGGCTACGTGCAGAAAGCCCTTTTTCTAAATGATCACGAATACGCTCATAAAGTGCTAGTTCTTTTTTGGATTCTTTGTCACCTGAGCGTGCTTTTTTAGCCGTACGTAAAATCACTTTTTCCATCGTTTCTAAATCAGCAAGCATTAATTCTGTATCAATGACTTCAATATCGTCAAGCGGTGAAACATCCCCTGCAACATGTGTCACATCATCATCATGAAAACAACGCACAACATGTGCAATGGCATCTGTTTCACGAATATTTGCTAAAAACTTATTTCCCAAGCCTTCACCCTTGGAAGCGCCAGCGACTAAGCCTGCGATATCGACAAAGTACATAATGGTTGGGAGAACTTTTTGTGGGTTAACAATGGCTGCCAACTTATCTAAGCGAGGATCAGGCATAGGCACTGTGCCGACGTTAGGCTCGATCGTGCAAAAAGGATAATTCGAAGCTTCGATACCTGCCTGTGTTAGTGCATTAAATAAAGTTGATTTACCGACGTTCGGTAAGCCGACGATGCCGCATTTGAATCCCATGTTAATTCCTCTATCACTTGTTGCGTTGGGGGCAGTGTCATCTCTGTCGGAACACAGAGATTTTCTTTAAAGCCAAAAAGATCTCAGCTAAATGCCGAGATAACGCTTAAAACGAAGCGGATGATAGCAATTTTTGTTCATGGGCGCCAGGGTTTTCAAGAGGGTTGGGTTTTTGGATATCATCCAGCACCAAGGCCTCCAAGCCCAGGCCCAGCAAGGTTGATAGTTTTTCCCAGCTCTGAATAAAGTCCAGCCTCTTTGTCTGACATAGGGTCCAAATTGTTTCCTGTATACTCTGTTGTGTCTTCGCTAGGTACCGATGAGTAGCCGCGGCTGAATTCGGGCCTTGGGTTTGGATTTGAGCCATCCGTAAAAAGGCTGTATTTCCTTCTTGAGCGAGAAGCAAGATTATGTTCAGTGCCTCCAGCAGCAGTTTTGGCGCAAATGATTTGCTCTATGTGATTTAAAAGTCCTTTTGCGTCTAAGAAAGAGGGCGTTTTTCCATCAAGACCAATAAAGGCATCGTTCCAAGCCTTCTCTTTTTCCGTAGCTAATTTGCTATCGGAGGTTAACGTTCTAAGAAGTTCTTGATGCGGTGCAATTAATTCTTCACGAAGTGCATTTGTCACCGCCTCTCTTGGGGGGGCGTTTTCTATCAGGCGCTTAAAAGGGTTTTGAGATTCTTGAAAGCAATAGTAGGCAACATGGGCAACGTGACTTAAATGCTCAGGCAAAATGATATGTTTACCGTTATGAGTAATTAGGTAACCTTCTTCGGATGCGCGTAAGTTTTTACTTGAATTGGGTTGGATCATAGGTGTAACGGTTTGCTCTGGCACATCATAGTTATAAAAATCCACTAAGAAGGTTTCTAGCTGTCCTGCCCAAGCGCTTCCGCCTTTAGGGTTCCCAAAGAGAGTTTGTTTTGTTCTTCCGCCAGTTGTTTTTCTTATTTCACTGCTTGCTTCTATACAAATGCCTTTTATAACTTCGAGCAATTCGGTAGCGGCTTTTTCTACAATAGCCTCTGGCGAATCTTTATCTGCGGCGGCTGCTAGGCCACCGCCACCTTCAGGCAATCCCGCGCCTTCTTCATCATCATCTGCTTCGAATGGGTCTTCGGCTGCAGCGGCAGAGTGTTGAAAGGCAAGGGCTTGTAATTGAGATCTTACATCTAAATGTTGCGCTTCTTTTATTTCCTCAAAACGTCTTAGTGCTCGGATGATTTTTTTGACAATAGCTTCAGGGCCGTAACTGTCTCTGTATTCGGGGTTTCCTTTTTTCCTTCCTTTATCAAGACGTTGCGTATCAGGTGAGGTTATATCGTAGGGGAAGCCTTCGTACTTGCTTGCGGCGGAAACAAGGCAGTTGATGAGAAAGTAAGCTTGTAGTTCTGGATTTTCTTTTAGTGAATCATCGGTCCAATCTATTTTTTTAAATTCAAAGCCGCGCATAAAACTTCCCTATTAATTATTAATGTCTTTTTGCATTGTAATTCTAATTTAAAAACAATCAAGGGAATTTTATTTGTTAGTTAAAATTATTTTGCTATAGTGGGGCTATAAAATAATAGATGGAAAAATTATTATGGCCACTCCAGGGAAAGCAATATTAACAGGTTTAGAAAAATCTCTATTGGAGGTGGGCTATGATGTGCCCCAGCTTCTAGCAAGTGCAGACTATCTCAATTTAGCTATTTTTAATTTAAAAGCGTTAATCACTGGAGCAAATAAAGATGCAGCTAGGAAAGATGGCTTGCCTGTTGGTTTTTTGAGGAGCTTTGCTCATTTATGGTATGAAGTCAATGATAGAATGCTTTGGAAGCCTGATGATAAGTTGAAGGCAGTCATGCTTGATATTAAATTAATGTTTAATTCAATTTTTGATGATTCAACGATTTTTTCTTGTTATGTTGAAAGTGAGCGCTATGCAGATCGTCATAAAAAGAGTGAAAATGCATCAGAAGAGAAGCTTTCAAAGCTTTATAAAAAACTTGGTTTCGCTCAGTTATGCTTTCAATTCCCGTACGATGGTCATGCCTTGGATAAGAAAGGGTTTAAATTATTACAAGAAATTATTGATGAAGTCGTTACCGAAGCAGAGTGTCGCGAACTGCCTGAACTTGTGGCCGTGAAACTGCAAGCAGGTTATCTTTTTGGAAAGCATAGGCTTGATTCATCATGCATTGAGCTTAATCTTAAAGTTGAAGACAAGGGTAAGAGTAAGAGGCAAGCTAATGGAAGGGCGCAAAGTGCTGAGCGCTCTCAAAAGAAGCCTGTTGAAAAACCTGCAGAGAAAGCAGAGGTGCATCGTGAAGTTAGAGAAGTGCTGCGTTCGTCAGTTGCAAGTTTTTCGGATGCGCCCGTTAATATGCTGGTTTTAAATGACTTGCTTCCGCATTTTTATCCCTTGCTTATGTATGCGGATAAAATGACGTTGCTTGATGATATGCACCGTATTATGCATGCGCTTTATGAGCTGTTAAATTTGTCGCAAAACCCCAAAAACAATAGCGCAGCGATTATTGAGGTATTGGAAAAAGAAGGCTGCCCGCTTACTGTTGAACAATACGATCATTTGATGCTTAACACTATTTCAGCTGGTGCCCTGTCTGCTTTAACTCAGGCAATATTACGTTGGCAAACAAGCTATGATTTTCCTACGGACGATAAAATCTCAGAAGCTATTTTGCAATTTTTTTACGTTTTAACTGGCCCCTTATTAAATGAGTATCACAAAGCTTATGAGCATGCGGGTGTTAATTTTGAGGTTTTGAAGGCGGACGAAAGTGACAGAAGTGAGATGCTTTCTAAATTTCTTACTACAAAAAGACCCTTGGCGGCGCTACTTGAGCCCTTTCTGTATAGTTTGCTCAATGGACCGGTGATAGAAGGTTATTCCATTCGAGCAAAGCCGGGAACTGAATTGCCAGAATACAAAGGTGTCAAAATCCCGCCTAGTTTTAGTTCAGAGGTGCGAGAGGATTCGACAGCGAGTAAGAAAGTAATTGTAGACAATCATAAGAGGGCTAATAAGAGACGCTTAAGATCTGTGGTGAAAGCATGTGGGTTGGAGAAAATCAAAGAGCCCCCTCAAGATCTTTTTGATCTTTTGACTTTTTTTGAAGCTAATATGACTTATCGGTCTTCTTATGAGCCACCTCATACGGGTCAGTTTGAGATTGATGTGGCATTTTTGCGCGCATTTAAGCGCCAGTTGCATGGGCTTCTTGAAAGAGGAGATAGATCCATTATCCGGCGCCTTAGCCAAAAATTATTACCTGTCGAAGCTTTTTCTCAAGCTAGTACGTTTAGAGGAGAAGCTTCCGCTATTGATCGTGAGGGGGAAGTTCGGAATGAGGGCGGACCGTCAGACAGCCTGCCAGTCGTTGGGGGGCGGGGTCGTTCTCATACCTACCATGAGGGTGGCGCTAGCGGAGGTTATGGTTCAGGCTCTTCTCGCCTTATGAAGCTTCCTGCTATCGGTGTTCCAGCAAGTAGGCCTGTTTCATCTAGTGCGGTGAGATGAGAGAATAGGGGTCAAGTCTTGACATTCGACACCCAAGGTTAGATCTTAAGTCTCTGGCAAATCGTTTCTATTTTTACTAACAAAGCACGATTTCTCAAAAGCCTCACTTTGAATCTTGTTAGAGACTTGGATACTGAGGAGTAGGAAACTGCATTCAGTATGCTAGCAATTTCTTGTAGGGATGCATTTGCTCTTTCTTTGCTTATAAATATAAAAACATTTCTCGGCAAATTTTGTTTGTTCGTTGAGAAGCAGATTTCTTTCTTTGTAATATTGAAATATTTTAAAACAGCTTTTAATGCAAGGGTAATATCAAATGGTTTCTTAAGGCGCTTTCTATCTGGAATTTCATAGTCAATCTCTTTGTTCGTTAAATATATTTCGCTAATCTTTTTTTTAAATGTTTTACTACCCAGAAGAGGGTTTCGCCTCGCTTGATTAAAGAAGGCTGTAGTCTCATCATCGATGCCTTCACAAACAAAAGCTTTATAAGCTTGTTCTTGAGAGTGTTCTCCAAAACGTGAGAGTGTTTCGTGTGTGTTTAGCCAGATCGGATGCTGGCTTGTTTTTGAGTAATGCTTGTAGCTCGACCAATAGTATTGCTCTGGTTTTTTAACTAATCAGGCCGATACAGGGTTTAAATGAATGTAGCGACTTAGACGAAGTAAATAATTCTCAGCATCAACCAAGATAGATTTATAGCGCCCTCTAAATAGTGGTCCATCAATGTTGTGTCTGCAATTATAGCGCTGTGTATATACCCCATTTAGATGGCGCATCGCTTGGCTTAGGTTGGCTGAATTGATTCTTAGCATCAAGTGGTAATGATTATTCATTAAGCAATAAGCGTGAACTTCTATTTTATAGCGGTAATGTATTGCCTTAAGTAGACCAAGAAAATCTTTTCTGTCATTGTCATCTTGAAACGTAATTTGCTTGTTGGCTCCACGGTTCATAACGTGGTACCAAGCTCCTGGGAATTGAATTCTTAATGGTCTCGACATCTTCAGTTCTTTTTAGGTGTAAAAAATAATTAAAGCAAAAAAAAGGATTTTTGTATTTCAGAAAAAACACTAAGTATTTTTTTGTTTGAAATTTGTTCTGAAGTTAACAAAAGGGAGCGGTGTTTGTTTAATAAAAAAACTGGCTAAGTTGGATTTTTGCTGGGTGTCGAATGTCAAGACTTGACCCCTATTGGGTATGCAATTGCGTCATAGCTTTTTGAATCTGCCCTTCAAGCAACAAAGGGAAAACACGATCAGCATCGCTGAGTGCGTTATCGATGAGTTGTTCGTCGTGTTTGCTTGGGCGTTTTAAGACGTAATCGCTAACTAAGCGGCTTTCGCCAGGGTGGCCGATGCCGATCCTTAGTCTTAAAAAATCTCTATTGCCGCTTAAGTGTGAAAAAATACTTTTTAATCCGTTGTGACCGCCATGTCCGCCGCCTTGTTTGATGCGTGCTTCGCCTGGGGGTAGGTCTAATTCATCGTGTGCAACTAAGATCTCTTGAGGGAGTATTTTATAAAATTTAGCGAGAGCGCCGACAGCTTCGCCGCTTAGATTCATAAAAGTGGTTGGGATAAGTAAAAAACATTCATGGCCGTGTAAATTGATTTTGCCGACAAGGCCTTTGAATTTGTTTTCAGGTTTTAAGGTTGTGGGGGAGTGTTCTAGAAGTTGCTCGACAAACCAAACGCCTACATTATGCCTGGTTTCTGCATATTGTTGGCCCGGATTTCCCAGGCCTACAATAAGTTTAATGTTTTGACTCATGCGAATTAGTCTTTTGAGTCTTTAGCGCCGTCTTTTTTATTGTCTTTGTTAGCGTCGCCTTTATCATCAGTAGCTTTCTCGCCACCTTCGCCTTCAGCAGCAGCTTCAGCGCCTTCTTCGCCTTCAGCTTCTTCGTCAACCACTTCTTCTTCTGGCTCTTCGATCACTTTAGGCTCATGAATGCTGACAACTGCAAAGTCATGACCTTCACCTAATGCAAGAGCAACACTTTCGACACCCTTGGGCAATTTGACTTGTGATAAGTGAATTACACCATCCATTTCTAAGTTTTCAATATCAACAGCAATAAATGAAGGTAAGTCTGCAGGTAAGCAAGAAACTTCAATTTCACTCATGTTGTGGTTGATAACGCCGCCTACTTTAACGCCTGCCGCTGTTTCTTCATTTTCGAAGTGAACAGGCACATTCATTGTTAATTTTTCATCAGCATTAATGCGTAAGAAATCCATGTGTAAGATTTCTTGACGATGCGGATGACGTTGGATGGCTTTAATGACAGCTTTCTCTTTTTTGCCATTAACTTTGATCGTAAGGATATGTGAATAAAAAGCTTCATTTTGAAGCGCTTTTCTCACCTTGTTTCCTAGAAGTGTGATACTTACGTGATCTTTCCCAGCACCATAGATCACAGCAGGGACTGTGTTATCTAGGCGACGCATACGGCGGCTATGTGCTTTTCCGTAGTTTTCGCGCACTTGTGCTTCTAATTCAAATACCTCAGACATTGTTCTTTCTCCAGTCCTGTTCATCAAAGCCTCAATTATGAAGGCTTTCTATACTTTATATATATAAAGGCGGTGGATTATACACAGACGGTAGGCCTGACTCAAGGCTATTTCGGGGTTTTTCTGATGTGCAGGGGGTTAGATGAACAGCGAGCTCAAGGATTCCGTATTCCGCACCCGGTTAATGCATGTCGCTATCATTTCGCCAAGGCTGATGATCCTGATTTTTTTGCAGGTTTTAGCTTCCTTGCTTAAAAGAATCGTGTCAGTGACAATAATTTCATCAATGGGGCATTCGATAAGATTTTTGATGGCTTTTCCTGAGAATACGGGATGTGTGGCGTAGGCTCTGATGGTTTTGGCGCCAGCTTCTTTCAAAGCCACTACGGCCTTTGCTATGGTGCCGGCTGTATCAATGATGTCATCTACAATGATGCAATCGCGGCCTTTTACATCGCCAATGATATGCATGACCTTGCTTTCATTAGCTTTGGGTCTACGTTTATCAATAATGGCTAAATCTGAACCTGGAAGATGTTTTAGTAGAGACCTTGCCCGTACTACGCCACCCACATCCGGTGAAACGATCATGATATTTTTGGTGTTTTGATATAATTTTTGAATATCACCCAAAATAATTGGCGTGCTATAGACGTTATCAACAGGCATCCTGAAAAACCCTTGAATTTGATCTGCATGTAAATCGACGGTCAAAATGCGATCAATACCAACGGTATCAAGCATATCGGCAACCACTTTTGCCGTAATGGGTACACGAGCTGAGCGAACTCGACGATCTTGGCGAGCATAACCAAAGTAAGGTACAACAGCTGTAATTCTATGCGCTGAAGCTCGACGCAAGGCATCAGCCATTACAATAAGCTCCATAAGGTTTTCGCTGGATGGGCTTGAAGTTGACTGAATAATAAAAACATCATGCCCGCGCACGTTTTCCATGATTTCAACCATGACTTCGCCGTCACTAAACTGACCCACTTCAGCTTTGCTGATAGGGACATTTAAGTGTTTTGAAATCGTTTTGGCTAGTGGGCGGTTGGCATTTCCACTAAAAATCATGAGCTCAGACACGGTGGGCTTCCTTCGGTTGTTTTCTAAGAAGAAATAATATCAGGTTTTTTTAAGATTGCCTCATCTTATTCATTGTAAATGAAACTTGAGCATTAATGAGGCGATTTTATTGGTACTTCAGAATACTTCTTGCTTAAGTTTTTTGGTGAATCTATTTATGTCGCGCATAATATTACGAAAGATTCGCATCTTCATTGGCGATGGGTATATACCCACCGTATTTCAAGATGCGAGTTTCTGGCTTTCATCTTTGTGCCAGGAAATATGATTCAACTGTGGTTTTCGGGTTAAATTAAACCCATTTCCTTTTCCCAGTCAGCAATCGTCATTTTTAACATACTTGCTGCGGGCTTCCCTTTGGGCACGGCATTTTTAGCAAGCACCACATAAGGCGCGCAAGTTAAAGAACAACCCACATAACCTTCGGGTATCCACTCCGTTTTGTAGCCTACAAAAATTTCTTTGTATTTAACGTTCGAGTCATCACCACAACGCACAATGCTAGTGGCAATTTTTTGCATTAAACCATCCAAAAAGACAACGCGCGCCTCATCATCATGACCTCCAGGGATTGAGTCGCCAGCATCTTCAATGAACAAATTGGAATCTTTTTCACGATCTTCTGCTATTGCTATAGCGATAGCGCACCATACTGATGTAGGCCCATGCGTTGTGCAAGATTTTACAGCGCAAATGGTGTGCGCACCTGGTAAAATAGGGTAGCGTCTTTCATCATCAGTACCAAACAAACGTTGTCCAGCATCTAATAAAGGTTCAACTGAATAAACAGGGAGTTCAACACCATCACTTCTTTCCTTTGTGAATAAAGGTTTGATGGAGCCATCTGCAATACTTTCATGTGTGGCTAAATGATACCCCCACACTGCACCATTTAATCCATTAAAAGACGAGGCGGCAATCATATTAATTTGACCAACATAAGTGCCAAGGGTTTCTGCACGATCATAAGAAACAATACCTTCAAGTACTTCATCCATATCAGCTTTAACCTTACCTGTTTGAAGTTTTAAAGCGGAAATATAACCTAAACCACTCGCACCTGAGTTGCCGTAACCGTCTGCATAATCTTCGAATGGCCCTACTGCACCATTAACAACGTCTTCAAGTTTCATAAAATTTCTCCTTAAGTTTCAAATTTAGCTATCCATACTTTTGTTGAGCCTGTCTTCTTTTGTTTCATCTGGAAGTTTCCAGCTAGGTTTTCTGAAATGATAAAATAGAAAAGGCGGTAAAGATAAGACAATAATGCCAATAATTAAAAAGCATTCATAGAAAAGAGTGCTTCCTGTTTTTAATTGATCAGGTGGTACAAAGCCAATAAATAAAGTAAACAATGATGCGAGTATGCCGAGTCCTGCGACGATAAACATACCTGTTTTTCCGCCAGGAATTTTATAAGGTCTTGGTATGTTGGGCTGTGAAAAACGTAAATAAATAGCGGCACTAAACATTAACAGATAAATAAGAGCAGTTAATTGTGCTGTTAAATCAGTGAGTATCCAATAGGCACTACTGACACCCGGCATGAATAAAAAGACTAGCGAAAATATAGAACCAATAATGGCTTGTATAATTAAAATGACAACAGGCATATTGTTTTTGTTGAGCTTTCGCAAAGATGGCGGCAGTGCCCCATGTTCAGCTGTTGCAAGTAAACCCTCGCTTGGGCCCACGATCCATGTGCTTAACATGGCTAAAGCGCCAATGACAATTAAGCCGCCAATAACTTTTACGGCCCAGCCTAGATGAAAAGGAATTAAAAAGGCAGATAATGCTTGCATTAAACCAGCAACTAAGCTGACTTTCGTGGCAGGAACAACGATTGCAATGGATAAAGTGCCAAAGATGAAAACAACCAATATAACAATGGTGGCAAGTAAAATAGCTTTTGGATAATCTTTCTGTGGGTTTTTTGCTTCTGATGCATGAAACGCTGCAACCTCCATGCCGGCTAAACTTAAAATGACGCCCGAGAAAAAAACGAGGTTATTTAAATGTAAGTTGGGGATAAGCGTGCTGGGAGCAAAGCTCATTTGAGATGGCTTACCCATAAAAAGCCAAATAATGGCTAAAGTAATAATGATAATGCCGGGTATGATGGTTCCCAATATAACACCAACACTACTAATTAATCCGGATGCCTTCATACCTAAGAAATTGATGAAAGTTGCGCCCCAAAAAACGACAAGCATCACGGCGACCATGAAAAATCGATTGTGAACAAGGGCGGGTCGAATGATGTAAGCAACGGTTGCTGCAATAAAGGCTAGAGCGGTTGGGTTCCATACGGTATTCATAATCCATTCAAGCCAAGTGGCTAAAAAACCATATTTTGGCCCGAAAGCTTCGCTCACCCATACATAAAGACCGCCCGTCTTGGGCCATGTGGTTGCAAGCTCTGCAGCGACTAAGGCCGTTGGTATTAAAAAAGCAATACCGGCTATGGCGTAGAAAAAGATTGAGCCAAGCCCATAGTTTGCGGTTAGCGGCAGATTTCGTAAGCTAATAATTGCGGCAATAGCAATCATGGCAAGGGTAAATTTCCCAAGGACTTTTCCGGGGCTTTTGGGTTTAGGTCTGATTCTTTTCTCAACTTTCATATAACATCCTTGTTAAATAAGTGTGCGGAAGCTCTGTGTGGAAATAAAAAGTGTAAATGAATGTGAAATCGCCGTCAACTTTCGCGACCTGCTTGTCTAATTAATAAGGTTTAGCTGTAAGTTCTCGGGGTTATTGAGTTTATTTTGGTGATTGAAGGGTATTGCAGATGTAAAAATTGGCTGGGATGGTAGGGTTCGAACCTACGCATGCGGAGATCAAAACCCCGTGCCTTACCGCTTGGCGACATCCCAGCAACTTTCGAGCTGCGTATTGTGCAAGTTTGTCCCGTTGAAGTCAATCTGAATTTCTAGATTTTCCACCCGCTGATGACTAAAGTGCCAGAAAGCTGTCGGTTTCGGAAAATAATCTTGTTCGGTAGGTCGTATTTACCAACAGCTGTGTAGCGAAGGAAGCGAATTGACCAGCCGCTTTGCTGAAGTCGAGTTAAATGATGATACTTATCAAAGGATTTATTGCTGGCGGCACCAGGTGCTGGAAGGCCTCGCACCCAATAGTAAAGATTATTAACAGGGATATTCCAACCAAGATTTTTTGCCATTAGGGCTTGTGCTGAGCTTGCTTTAAAGGTTTCGCCATTGCCTCGCATGAGTGTGACTTGTGAGGGGCTGCTGGTAATGCGAACAGCGCCTATGCCAAGTGGGCCATAAAGACTCATTTTATAGTTTTTAATGTTTCGATGTTGTTGCCAGTTGAGATTTGCGGTGAAGCCACGTTGCGGCGCTTTCATGGCAAGAGCGCCTGAAATTGTCCAGGATCTTACCTGATCCGTTTGGTTTTCTCGCTGTGTCCATGTCATTTTTTGATCATTGGCTTGTTGGCTAGCCGGCATAACGGTGCTTGCGCATGCGCTTATCAATACAGTTAAGGCAATAAGAGCAAGGTATCTGAGAAACGGTTTCATTTTAAGTCCTTTAATGATGGGATGGCTAACCTTAGCAAGCTTAGATTTGTTAAGGAAGTAAAATGCTCGTTTCTTGTTATGAAAAAGCGTGTTAAAATAGCGCAGCTTATTTTCCTTTGGATGTTTTTTACCTTATGACGATTCGAGTTTTTGGAATAAATCATGAAACCGCTGATATTAGCGTTCGTGAAAAAGTTGTAGTGAACCAGCGACAACTGCCGGATGTTTTGCGTTTGTTGCTAGCGGAAGAAGCCGTCAGTGAGGTCATTGTTTTATCAACATGCAACCGAACAGAGATTTATTTTGATGCCGAGAGTGCTGAAGTGGGGTGTCAGTTTTTCCAAAGTTATTTTTCGATCACAGACAGGGATATTGAAAAATACTTTTATGCTTACGAAGGCCTTGAGGCGATTGAGCATATCATGCAAGTGGCGTGCGGGTTAAATTCTATGGTGTTGGGTGAGCCAGAAATTTTAGGTCAAATGAAAACAGCAGTGAATGTGGCTAATGAGTACCAAGCGATTGGGACCTATTTTCATAAATTGTTTCAAAAAGTATTCACCATTGCAAAACAGGTTCGATCAGTGACAGAAATCGGGGTTTGTCCTGTTTCTGTCGCATCGATTGCGGTTAAGTTAGCAAAACGGATCTTTGAAGACTTTCATCAAACAACCGTGCTTTTAATTGGCGCGGGCGATACGATGAAATTGGTTTCAAAATATTTACATAAACAAGGCGCCGCAAAAATTATTGTAGCAAGCCGAGATATAGAAAAAGCCAATGCTGTTGCTGATGTTTGTGGTGGGGTAGGTATTCGAATTGGTGAAATAATTAAGTATTTATCTGAAGCAGATATTGTTATGTCAGCAACCTCAAGTGAGTTGCCTATTTTAGGAAAAGGTACGGTTGAAACGGCTTTAAAAAAGCGAAAACAAAAGCCTATCTTCATGGTTGATATGGCCGTGCCTAGAGATATTGAGCCTCAAGTTCAAGCGCTAGAAAATGTTTATCTTTATACGATTGATGATTTGAAGGCGATTGCTGAAGAAAACGTTAAAGTACGCGAGCATTCAGCAGATAAAGCAGCGCAACAAATTCAATTCGCCGCAAAAGCTTTTTTAACTTGGCAAGATGCGCAAGATTCCATGACAACGATTCGTTCATTTAGAGAGTATGTTGTTGATGTTCAAAAAATTGAGCTGGAAAAAGCACATAAACTTTTAGAGCAAGGCGCAGATAAAAAAAATGTATTAGAGCGATTTGCTTATAATTTTACAAATAAAATTTTGCATCGTCCAAGTGTTCAAATTCGTCAAGCAGGGTTTGAAGGAAGAACAGACTTTTTGGATATGGTGCAAGAATTATTTGAACTTGATGAAAGGGATGAAAAAGATTAATGAAGGCATCGTTAAAACAAAAGCTAGAAACATTAACAGACCGTCATGAAGAAGTGAGCGCATTATTAAGTTCCCCTGAGGTGATTGCTGATCAACAAAAATTTCGTGAATTGTCCCAAGAGTTTTCGCAATTGGAGCCTATTGTTCAGTGTTTTCGAGAATACACTGAAGCCTTGGAAGCAGAGGTTTCATCGAATGAATTGTTAAAAGATGATGATGTTGAAATGCGTGAAATGGCAAAAGATGAGTTAAAAGACGCTAAAGAAAAACAAGAAAAACTTTCAAATGAATTGCAAATATTAATGTTGCCGACGGATCCCAATGATGCCAAAAATGTGTATTTAGAAATTCGCGCAGGAACCGGGGGTGATGAAGCAGCTATTTTTGTCGGTGATTTGTTTCGAATGTATTCTCGTTATGCGGAAAATAAAAAGTGGCGCCTTGAAGTTATTAATAAAAATGAAAGTGAGCAAGGCGGTTATAGAGAAATGATCGTGCGCATTGTTGGCGATGCGGTTTATTCACATTTAAAATTCGAATCAGGTGCGCATCGCGTGCAACGTGTGCCCGTCACAGAAACACAAGGTAGAATTCATACGTCAGCTTGTACTGTTGCTATCATGCCGGAAGTTGAAGCGGTTGAAGAATTTGATATTAACCCTGCAGATTTGCGTATTGATACTTATCGCGCATCGGGCGCAGGTGGCCAACATGTTAATAGAACGGATTCTGCTGTGAGAATTACACATCTTCCAACAGGTGTTGTTGTCGAATGCCAAGATGAACGTTCACAGCATAAAAACAAGGCTAAAGCGATGGGTGTGCTTCAAGCAAGGTTGTTGCAAGCTGAGCAAGATAAGCAACATGAAGAGCAAGCAAGTGCAAGAAAATCCCTGGTAGGAAGTGGTGATCGTTCTGAAAGAATTCGAACGTATAATTATCCTCAAGGCAGGGTGACGGATCATCGAATTAATTTAACGTTATATAAATTAGATGAAGTTATGGAAGGGGCATTGAATCAAGTCATCGATCCTTTGATTCAGGAATACCAAGCAGATTTATTAAACACGCTAGAAAACGAGTAGCGTGTTCCCGGTGGTGGGATTTTTTGCTCTGCAAAAGAACCCACCATCGGATAAGGCAAAAATTCGCATTATGGAAAAGCATTTATGATCGACAGATCAATATCAACGACACTAAGGCTAGCAAAAGAACGCTTATTCTTTTCAGAAACCGCAGCGCTTGATGCGGAACTTTTATTAATGATGGCATTAGGCGTTTCACGAACAGTAGTATTAACATGGCCCAATCGCCAGTTAGCAGAGCAAGAACTTCAAGTTTTTGAAGGTTTTCTTATTAGGAGAGAAGCAGGTGAGCCAGTTGCCTATATCACAGGCCATAAACACTTTTGGACGCTTGAACTTGCTGTGACAAAAGACGTCTTAATTCCGCGCCCGGATACAGAAATTATTGTTGAATGGGTAACAAAATCCTACATAGATAATGAATTAAAAGTCGCTGAACTTGGAACAGGAAGCGGCGCGATTGCGCTTGCAATTGCCAGTGAAAAACCTAACTGGCAAATAACAGCAACCGATATTTCAAAAAACGCTTTAAATATTGCAAAAAAGAATGCTGATTATAATGAAATAAAAAATGTCGAATTCAAACAAAGCTCATGGTGTGATAATTTAAAAGATGGAAAATTTGATGTAGTGATCAGTAATCCGCCTTATATTGCGCCGGGTGATCCTCACTTATGTTTAGGCGATGTAAGTTTTGAACCGCGCGAAGCTTTAGTTTCAAGCCAGGGCGGGTACGCTGATTTATTTCGTATCATAGAGCAGGCGAAATCTATCTTAATACCAGGTGGAGCATTGGTTTTGGAACACGGTTTTGAACAAGGTAAAAAAGTCAGAGAATATTTAACTAGTAAAGGCTATGATGAAGTTGAAACGTTAATGGATCTTTCGGGCCATGAAAGAACAACGGTAGCCATTTATCCTCATAAGGAATAAAACCCCATGAACGCACAAAAAACAAAAGACTGGAATGCGCGCTATCTCGAAGGAAATACACCATGGGCTTCTAAAGGTTTGTTGCAAGATGTTATTCATGTTATTCAAAAAACCTTAACTTTGCCGGCGTCTATTTTAGAGATTGGCTGCGGTTATGCAGAAGAAGCGATCGCACTTTCAAAAGCAGGTTATCACGTTTCTGCGATTGATATTTCACAAGCGGCGATTGATCATGCAAAAAAGAATGCAGAAAAAGCAGGCGTCTCGATTGATTTCCATGTTGCCAATTTTATGGATAAGGATTTTTCTTTTGAGCCTGTTGATGCTATTTTAGATGTTGCTGTTTTTCATACGTTTCAAGCGGAAGACGCGCGAAGAGAATTCGCTCAAAATGCCGCAAAACTTTTAAAGCCAGGCGGTCTTTGGTTTAGTGTTTTTTGTACGTCACATGAAGCAGCATTAGTTGCAGAAAAAACAGGTGTAGATGGGCCGCCAGTTTTAACGCGTGAGGAAGCTGTGCGTGCTGTTCAATCCTGTTTTGATTTGGAAAAAGTGCATAAAACACTTTTTAAGATAAGTCGTGATAATCAATTAGCGGAATTTCCAACCGAAATAGCCGTGTTTAAGCGACAAAACTGACCATAAAAAGAGCATAAAGACCTTATAGTCTCGATTTATATTGCATTTTAAATCGCGTTCTATAATATACACTACCTATCTTCATGTATGAAAGTACTGATCATATCAAAAACAAATGGAGCAACACAATGGCTAAAACTGATGCGAATTTAAACAATATGGGAATTGCCCCTTATAAAGAGAAAAAGGGTGAAGAATATATGTGTGAACCTCAAAAGGCTCACTTTCTTAATATCCTAAATGTTTGGAAACAGCAGTTAATGGAAGAAGTTGATCGCACCGTGCATCATATGCAAGATGAATCAAAAAATTGCGCGGATCCTAGTGATAGAGCAACACAAGAAGAAGAATTTAGTCTTGAATTAAGAACTCGTGATCGTGAAAGAAAGTTAATTAAAAAAATTGAAAAAACATTAGAGAAAATCGATACAGAAGATTATGGTTATTGTGAAGCTTGTGGTGTTGAAATTGGTGTTCGACGTTTAGAAGCTAGACCAACGGCTGATTTGTGTATTGATTGTAAAACGCTTGAAGAAATTCGTGAGAAACAAGGGAAAATGTAATCCTTCATGTTAGATGTATTAGAAGCAATAAAAAAGCGCGGCTCAGTCCGCGCTTTTTTGTCTAAGCCTGTTGAGAAAAAACTCATTGAAACCATTCTTGATGTTTCGGCCCGCGCACCGTCCGGTGTTAATTCGCAACCTTGGCATGTGTGTGTTTTGCAGGGTGATGTGAAAGATAATTTAAGTCAAAAAATTATTAAAGCAAGACATGGTGGGGTTGAGCAGCATCCTGATTATACTTATTATCCTAAAGTCTGGCCTGAGCCTTTTAAAGCACGACGCAAAGAATGCGGTATTGCCTTGTATAAATCCTTAGATATTAAACGTGAAGATGTGGAGCGTCGTAATCAAGTCTGGGAAGATAATTATCGATTCTTTGGCGCACCCGTTGGATTGATTTTTTATTTTGATAAGTTTTTATCGGAAGGTTCATTAGTTGATATGGGGATGTTCGTAGAGAATGTGATGTTAGCAGCTTTGCATTTTGGCTTAGGTACATGTTCACAAGCAGCGCTTGCTGAATACCCTGATATTGTAAGAAAAGAGTTAAGTATTTCTGACGATTATCACATTCTTTGTGGTATGTCTTTGGGGTATCCGGATTTGGAGGCGCCTGTTAATCAATATTCGCTTTCGCGAGAACCTGTTCGGAACTTTGTTAAGTTTCTTTAATTTTTTTATAGGGCTACCGATGGTGGCGTTTTTTTTGCTTTGCAAAAAAGAAGCCGGCCTACATCAAGATGAAAATCTTTTGCGGGTAGGGTGGGTTCTTTTGCGGAGCAAAAAATCCCACCATCGGGTGAAGAAGTCCCCGAAGGTTTCTAATAGCAAGACCTTGTAAAATACAGGGAAATGCAACCTGTTCATTTATAAGAGCATTTTAATTAATCGCTCAAATAATTAGCAACTTACCTTCCCTTGACTATAATTAATTTGCGTTATTATTTAGCGCCTTCTGGAAGGCTAATTAGATTACATGAAAGCGCTAAGTTTTTTTAAATTAAGGAGAATTGAAATGAAAAAATTAGCATTAGTACTTACAAGTGCGGCTATTGCGGTAGGTTTATCTGCTTCAGCTTTTGCTTTACAAAAAGTAAATTTGAAGGATCTAAAAAGTAATTTATCTCATGTTGGAATTGTAAAAGGGGATACATATACTGCCCCCAGTTAAGTTAGCAGCCTAGTTAAGAGAGTGTTAATCTATCAACCTAAAGGAGATTGACACTATGAAGCGTAAAAAATGGCCTAATGATATTAAGTTTAAAATTGTATTAGAAGG
>Ga0233429_1000280_pt1 | contig 95673 bp, 106 predicted proteins | sample SI_118_April2016_3_FD_179879 | JGI IMG/M metagenome (GOLD analysis project Ga0233429, IMG submission 179879) | Seawater microbial communities from Saanich Inlet, British Columbia, Canada - SI_118_April2016_135_MG | ecosystem: Environmental > Aquatic > Marine > Inlet | place: Canada: British...
ACCCACTCATGGAGGCATGGCCTCCACAGGAGGATGCGTGGAATCTATGAGGTTTTTGAGAGAAGGTTTTGAAAAATTATGGGTGTGGTTTTATTTCTTAGTATATGTATTTTGAAATTACCTCCCTCATGCCCTTTTTACCCCCCCTTGCCCCTCGGAAGTGGCCTTAAACGCTATACTGCATCTTAGAAATAGGTGTGTCTTAGATAGCGGATTTTAGCGGGCAACAAACGGTAATAAGTGGGCAACAGGCGGTAGTTTTGACCGAAATCTTTATTACCTGTTAATTGTAAGGTTGTTTGTAGGGGGCAAATACCCCTAATAAAAATGGAAGTGAAAAAATGAAAACTGAATATGTAATGGTGTTTGGTTGTCCTTGTGAACCCGGACAAGATGTTGATGGCGGCAGAAATAAGCGACAAGCAGATAAAGAAATAAAAGAGCAAATAGAATTAGGCATTGAGCCTCTAAATAACTATGCAGATGGTTCTATGATGCTTTTGGAAGTTCGTAAATACTTTTGGAAGAAGATAGGTGAGGGCGACTATGACCTCCACGATGAAGAAGAGTATTGGATTAACCCCCTTTACGATGAAGCACCTTGTCCTATTTGTAGTCCATTGATATATTGTTTAATAAATAATCTCTTCACCGTTTAAGCAGTATTCAAATAGGTGATTGGAGGATAACTCCTTATGCCTGTCAAGGAATGGATAGATGATAAAAGCGTTCTATTTGAGATTGGTAAGATAACCAAGAATAGAGAAGTCTATGTTCATTTGATAGGTGGGAAAGCACCCAAGCGTAAATTGTATGCGAGTGGGTCTAAGCAGATAGGGTATATTGTTAATCGTTTATTTTCTAAGAACGAGGGAATGAAGATTGGGATTTGTTCTAATGTTATTGATTTTAAGAAATTGAATCCTCCTTTGTTGAAGGATATGTTCTCATCCGATTGGTATGTTTGGGAACGGGCTGTGTATAAGCCCAACATAGGCAACCCCGATATTTATGTGGGGAAGAACCTCATTTGGGATATTGATGCGGAGGGTGAACCCATGAAGGCATTCTATCAAGGTGAAAAAGTATGCGCTCATTTGAAGGGTTTGGGATTTGACCCAATGATGGTCTTTTCGGGAAGCAAAGGATTCCATGTTTGGCTCAACGAAAATCAATCCACCCTGCTTGTAGGTGACACTTTTTCCGACTTTAAGGAAGATAATGCGAAATTTCTCGCAAAAGCCTATTGTAAGATAGTGACTTCTGTGTTTGAAGAATCAACGGGAGATATTTTTAGAAGTGCTGATTTAACCCCTGTTGAAAGACAAGGAATTATCGCTTGTCCATATTCTATTCATTGGAAAACAGGACAGATTGTTTGGCCGTTGGATGAAAACAATTTGAATACTTTGAGAGGATTAACTTCGGATGCCCAACCTGTTGATATTGCTAAAGCCATTCATACTCAATCTAATGGTAATCTTTGGAAGACTGATTTAGAATTCACGGATGAATTACTTTATTTTCCACCCTGTCATACCGTTTCTAAGCGTGGAATGCCGCTATGGAAAGGTATAGATGGTTGAAGAACCAAGTAAGAACCATGTCCAAATATACGGATAGAATCAATGTTTGTTATCCTTGCCCCCAATCCGAGAGGAAGATACTTGGTTTGTTCTGTAAAGTCTGTGGATGCAATATGAAATTGAAAGCACGGATGGATGGAGAAAAGTGTCCGTTAGGTAAGTGGAAAGAATAGTTTTGCGGAAGGTAGGTTTCGCACCTACTTCCCCCTCCGCCACTATCCCAACAGGTATCGCCATATTTCAAGGGTTTAAGGGGGGTTTCTTGGGCCATCCTCCCTACCAACTATGCGCCGACTTCGGTGCTTCGGGAATCTTCCGCAATCTGTCCGACACGGATTCAGTTAATAAGGTTTTCTATTCCGCTTTTGCCTTTTTCTTTCGTTTCTTTGACAATACTAACGCCAATCCTACCAATCCAACGCCAAGCACCATAAGATTTTGATAATCTGTGGGAATTGTAGCATCTTGTCCTTGAGGGAGGCTACAAAGACCGTGTTCATTTTCCACATAACCTTCTATACAGTCACCGCAAGTATCATCGGAATTGGGTGTGCGATTTTGCCCTTCGCAATCTTTATCGGCTTCTTTTGCGGTCATCTCTCCAATGTTTTTTGTTCCATGTGGTAAGGCGCAAGTTCCCGATTGAACGGGGTCTATTACTACTTTCCATGAACCGCTTTTTGTAATAAGATGAAGGGGTGAGGAAGTCCACCCCGCATCCATCCCACCCATTATTTCTCCTTGATGTCCTGTGTCCCATTCTCCCGTTTCAGTATTCTTATGATAGAAAGTGTAACGAGTTTTATGTTGTCCATCCGTATCTTTGCTTTGACCTGTTGTAAAATATCCCGAAGAATCTGTCGCCTTAATGTCAATAAGGAAGAAATCTTCCATCGCACGACCTTCTCCGGTGTAATATGCTACTGCTTTTTGCACCGTTTTACATAGCGTATCTGTATCGTGTGACATTTCCCCTCTTGCGAATTCGGTGGCGTTAGGGAAGTCTTTATTTACAGGTGCTTGGAAGATTTTGAGAGGATTCATCAAGCGGTGGATGTTCCATGTATTCCACATTTTAGCCACTCCGACTCTTTTTCTTGTGAATAAGCAAGAGTAAAAGACCACCTACGAGTAATAATTTACCTATTCCAACCATAGCGACTATGATATTTGCTTTGTCAATTAAAGCGATGTTATCATCATTCAATAAATCACCCCATTCTTTGAAAGTTTGTTCCTCTTCGGGATAGTCCATGAACAATGTGTAAGTGTGATTGAATCCCAACATTGGAAATTGGTCGCCATATTTATTTTCTGTTGCAGGGCCATATCCGAGAGCGATATATTTATTGGCGAATTTTCCTAATTCAATAACGAAAATGGTTGTTGAAATTGCACTTGCTACGGCTACTGTCCCTGCAAACGCTACTGCCGCACCCCCTAATGTGAGGACAGTCGCTATCGCTAATGCCGCCCAACCTACGGCTTCAAGAGCCACCCAACCTGTTTTTGACCAATTTGAGGACTCTTCATCACCCGCATATCCATAATGGGCATTGAAGAAATAGAGGGTTTTAGGCCATGCAGGGTCTAAATCTATTGTTCCTGTTAAATTTCCGTCACTACCTGTTGTCCGAATATCCGACCACATATCCACCATCAATCTTTCAAAACCACCTGCCGCCGCAATTGTGTCTTCACCCACTTGCTCTTGAATGGCTGTATCTCCATTTTCATACTTTGTCTTATCACTTGGAGAAAGAGAATCAAGGGTTTCATTGAACTTTGTGAGGAATAATTTCATATCCCAATAAGTAAGCCTAAGAGTGACTCTATCATCGTGTCCATCAGTATTTACTTTCCACTCAAGTTTAGAACCGGGAGGCACTAAATCCCACGATTGCTGACCCTCTTCAAGATTGTCATAAAGAATTGGATTTCCTTCGGGGTCAATGATTTTGACTTCCGATTTGAAGTCTGCCTTAGAGCCACTTCCTTGCCAATCACCATCGGTATCAGCCTTTCTGCCTGTTTGCATCCAACCCATATTATCACTCATCGTCTGTCTGTTTCTTCTTTAGAAGTAATGGTAAAACGACAATGGCTATGATTATCCCACCCGTTACCATAGCAAGATTCATCATTGATTTACCCGCACTTTCTTGACAGCCTTCAATGGCTTTAGTATATTCATCTGTGCCTTCTTCATAACCTGCGTCTATTGCTTTTTCATCACAATTCATCCCTGTGACATTGTCTAAAAATTCGCCTCCTAATCCGCTTATTTCCGTAATTGCATATAGGCCACCTGCGATAGCCCCTCCCGCCATGATTAGTCTAACGCCACCTTTTGAACTTGCGGCTTTGCCGAATCCTTTTGCACCGGCCTTAATTCCTTTCAAACTCGTTTTGAGTGCCGCTTTGGATGCTTTAGCCGCCGCTTTTGCCGCCGCCTTAGCCGCCGCTTTTGCCGCCGCTTTTGCACCGGCTTTCTGCGCCGTTTTAGTCGCTACTTTTGTAGCAGGTGTTCCAATTCCATGAAATTCTTGATTTCCTCTTACATTTTCGGCATATTTTTCTTCATTTGACATGAAGTTAGTGGAGAGGGGTGTTTCTTCTCTATATCGGTTTTCCGAATGGAATCCGAGAGGGTTCAAAGGATTGGAAAATCCACGACCATTGAAACGAGGTTGAGCCATAATGAAACTTAGACTCGCCTGTTATCTAAAGACTTGTGAAATAGGTTTTGGGTATGCCGACTACTGATACATTGGGAATGGCTCTCATTTTTGTCAAGTAGTTATTCCAAGAGATGACATATCGTGTTCCATCTATTTCTGCCGTTGGGAGGACATTACCGCCTTGTTTTGTTCCTTCCGAGCGTATTCTTTCGTATTCGGAAAAATCAAAGATAAAAAATCCTTGTTCATAATGAGGTTCTTTGAGATGTAAAAGTGGTAATGGTGGGCCATCGCCATCTTCACGCACTATTATTGATACATAAGAATCATTTTCGGGTGTATGCGCTCTTACATCGTGTCCACATTTGGAACATTTGGTATAAATGCCGGATTCATCCTTTTGATATTCAAGAGTAAAATTGTAATCTTCTTTATTGACAGTCCATTTGTCTTTGAATCCACCGAGCCGTGTATCTTTTTCTCGGATGGATGAACAGCGTGGACAATATAATGCTGATGCCTTCCAAGTGGAATTACCATTTTGATACCTATGTTCACGAACCAATTCTTCGGGTTCTGCATCCGAAATAACCAATCCCGATGAATTTTTACCAAAAGGAACTGTGATAATATCCACCATAAGGTCTTAATTGTCCGAACCTATTGTTAAGCGTTGGGCTTAGATAGTGGGAAAGGAAATAATATATCATGGCTGAAAAGTGTAATACTCCTACTTGTTTAAGAGGCGTGGATGCAACAGGTCAATTATGTTTGCCTTGTCAAAAAGGAATGCGACCTATGACAAACCCAAAAAGTCCTCATGCTTTTGACAATCCGACCAAAGGAGTAACAACGGGGTTTGAGAATCCACAGAAGAAACTCGTCATCGTGCATAACGGGGGAAATAAGCCTAAAACCGACCCAATTATCATAAAACCAACATTGAAGGTGAGTAAATCCTACAACAATTGGAAGAAAAATAAGACGACCATAGAAATCAAAAGTCTTCAAAAAAAAGCGGTGAAATTGATTTTTAGTTCTTATTGGTATGGGTGGGATGATGGTTTTCCCGATGCTTTCACAGAAATTTTCAAAGAATACGGGAATTTCATTACAGGAAGAGAAGTGCCTTCAAAAATGGTTGGGACACCCGATGTTCATACAAGTCATATCAATACAAAAGGAAATGCGGCCTTCGTTCTTGTGACGGACTTCATTTATCCAATACAGGGAGAAGCAAGCACATTTAGAGAAATTGAACGAAGCCCGATTATGAGGGAAGCGTTGGGAGATGTAAGCCCAACAGATGCAATAGAAATGGTAAAAAATAACGGTATGCCTTTTACTTTTACTAAAAAGGATGAGAAAACCTACCTATGGCAAGATGGGAATGGTATAGAACGGGAGATTCCAACATGGGCAATAGCCTAATGAACCTGTAAAGAAGGATAGGATAATATGGGACTGATACAACGCATATTGGACTCCGAATGTGCAGAATCTTCAACTTATTGTTCGTGGGAAGAATATATCCGGTCTGTTGCATTAGATAATGGAATGGAATATGCCGCTACCGACATTATTTATCCAATTATGGGTTTTGATTCCCGTTCAATGGATGAAGCAATCGTAGTAGGGTTTGCTCTTGTTCCCTTTTTCCAAGATGAGAGCAAAGAGTTTTGTGGAATGTTTTTTGACTACGATGGAGTAAATGAATTTGCTGATTTTGTTAATTATGTGTATGAATTTGAAGAGGGCGATACATGGCTGACGGATGTTGAGGTTTTGCTTTATCATAATAGGGCGGCAATAATTGATACTGATTTACAAGCAGAAGCGGAAGAGTTTGGATTCACCGAAGTCGTTTCTGCCGCAATAAGGGGTCAATATGAAGGTCATTCATCATGGGTTTATGACCCTGTAAATGTTGAGGTATAAATACCTGTAAATACTATCAGTTAGATAGAGGTTTGAACATGAACCGTCAAAGCAAGGCACTTGATTTAGTAAAGGATATGAGCGTGGAACAAAATACCCCATATTCCTTTTTGGTTAAGGGTCAATCAAAAACATCATACCGTGTTTATACACATGGGTCGGAAATGTTATTGGCAGATGGCCGAGAGCATTGGGCTTGCGAATGTATGGATTACAAAACGAGATGTAGGAAAGCAAAAATTGATTGTAAGCACATCATGGCGGCGAAAGTGTTCTATACCTTGAATAAGGTGTAAATATGTCAAGAAAGAATCTATGGAAAGAGCCTCTTTATGAGGCCATGAAAGACCGAGCAATTTTATCAAGTGAAATGCCTTCTATTCTCAATGGGCTATATCGTAATGTCCCGTCTGCGGTGAAGATTTCTGCGGTGCTTTGTCGTGATGATAGATTTGTAAAATTAGAAAAGCCTTATTGCTACGGATTAAGTGGGGCTAAAAGCCATCGTGTTATCCTGTTTGGAAGAATGGATAGAGAGTATGATGATATACCACCATTCAATTTCAAAAGAATGAAACAAACCGAAACCTTTTAATAAGGGCGACCCCCATTTGGTTAATGCAGGGGTGCGAACCTTTACATACCCTCATGTGAAGGTATAAATACCTGTATTGGATAATTGGTTATTATGAAGATAGATGATGAAATCTGCTCCGAATGCGGTGGCTTGAAATTTGAAGAAGGAAATGATGCTCACCGTTTCTGTGTGGATTGCGGTTTGGTTGCTTCCGGCCAAGTAATAGACTACGGCCAAGATTGGCGTTCCTACGAAGACGGTTCGGGCAAAGACAATGAAAGAACAGGTGCGGCAAAGGACATTATGCAACACGATTACGGAATCACTACGGAGATTTCAACAGACTTTAGTGGAATGTCGGGGGCGGCAAGAGGTAAATGGGGTCGCTTGAAACATATTGATAATAGAGGGCGTATTCGTAATTCAACAGAAAGAAACCTTGCTACCGCCCTTACTGAATTGAAGCGTATTGCATCTCGTATGGCTTTGCCTAAGACTACTGCAAAAGAAGCGGCTTTCATTTACCGTAAAGCGGTTGATAAGAAATTGATTCGTGGTCGTTCTATTGAAGGTGTAGTGGCGGCTTCTATCTATGCGGCTTGCAGAATGCACCAAAACCCAAGAACCTTAGATGATGTAGGACGACATTCAAGGACAGGGAGAAAAGAAATAGGCAGAACATTCCGATTTTTGAAGCGACAATTGGTTCTTACTATTGGTCTTTCTAATCCGACTGATTATATTCCAAGATTCTGTTCCGAATTGAAGGTGCATAAGCAAATTGAATTAGAGGCAGGTCGTATTCTTGCATCGGTTGGTTCGGAAGCGATGATAAGTCGTGGGCCAACAGGTATCGCCGCCGCCGCTATCTATCTTGCGGCCAAGAGGCAACAGAAGGACAGGACTCAAAGTGAAGTCGCTAAGGTTGCAGGTGTGACCGAAGTGACGATTCGCAATAGATACAAAGAATTATGTGGACATTTGGGATTTGACCCCCAAAATCCCACCAAGAACCTTTGAATAGTTAGTATGCCCATAGTGGTATGTGCTTGAAGTCATTCTCGGAGGATTAGTCATAGGTGTGAGCGCATGGGCATTACATTTATGGAATCGGTTGAATAATATCTCAAGTGAGAAAACCCGATATGGTGTTATCCTTGAAATGGCTACTCAAGAACGAGAGTCATTGATGATTAGAATAGAAGAATTGAGTGGACAAGTGATAGGTATGCAATCTCAAGTAGGATTTCTTCAAGACGAATTGAGTAGCCGTAGTTCCACGATTAACGCATTAACTACTGAATTAGAAAGTGAATCGGAGAAAAACGAAGAAAAAGCACAAGAAATCAAGAAGCAAAAAGGTCGTGCCGCTTCTGCTCATACTACTAAAGGACAGATTTTGGAAAAGTGGTGTCCGTTCCTTAACCACCCCGACATTGACCCCGATTGGGAAGCGAAGAATTGGCAATTTATGGGGCAACCTATTGACTACATCGTTTTTGATTGGAGGGAAAATAAAGAAATCAATGTGGCTGATGGGAAAATTATTATGCTTGATGTAAAATCGGGCAAAAGCCAATTGACTACGAAACAAAGAAGGATTCGGGATTTGATACAGGCAGGGAATGTTGAATGGAGAACGATTAGGTTAGAGTAGGTGATTAGTATTAGATGGAAGAAAATAAAAGCGGCATGGAAAACATTTCCTTTGGACTTGAAGGTAATTCCTTTTATTCATTTGAAATTGAGGGGGAAAAAGAAGGAGTATGCTAAGAAACATTTGACTGATGTTTGCGCCCATTGTCCTCAATCCCGAAAATTGACAAGAGATGCAAATGGTGATGGCACTTGTTGGTGGTTTGTAAATTGGAATAATGAGAATTATGACATACCTGCCGATTTTGGTTTGATGAATTTATTACGCTTTTATACAGGGTCGGACACTAAGTTAGAAGGATATGCAGATGATGAGGAAGAATGACTTAAATGTTAGGGTATAAATACCTGTTCGGACTATGAAGTATTACTAAGGAAGTGAACCTAATGGTAGCAGTAAAAGTAATCCCCGAAAAAGGCGTTGAATATAGTGTATATGAAAAGAATGGAAAGCACCGAGTATATTTTAAGGTGAATAATGGTAGTGGCCGTCCACTTGAAGTCGGAAATTACGACATTGTTGAAGGCAAATTTTTCCCCGCAAGAGGCGCAACCCTTGTATGGAATATCGTTGAAAAGAATGATAGCCCACAGGCACTAATTGTCATTGGCGATTCAAAGCAAGTCTTTGTCGGTAAATCCGCTACACCTGCACCTACACAGTCATGGGGCAACAAATCCTATGGTGGAAACAATAATAACAATCGTGATAGGGATATTAAGCGTGGTATGTGTTTTAACAATGCAACCCACCTTGTAGCAAACAACCCTGCTTATCATGCTATGGATGATGCCCAAGTCGTTGAGGCCATTATGGAATTGACAGACTCTCTCTTTGCAGAATACATGAAGCGATACGGTAATTGAGGGGATTCCCCTTGACCGCTACACTTTATTGGATTAGTGATAGCCAACCATTTGCCGCATTGAAAATAGATGGGGATAAATATATTTGGGAATGGTTGGTTGCAGACCCAAAGGGCATAATGGATAGGTTCTTCAAGACTGTGTTCTTTTGCACCTCCTGTGGACAGCGTGAAAGCGACTCATTAGTGGCGGTTTCTGCCGATGGAGCGCAGTATTCAATTTCCCAATTGGTAAATCTATTTTTCAATTGCCATATTATACTTCGTAAAGACAAATAATGGGATAATTCTTCATACAATTCTTTTTATAGTATTGACGATAAGGGGTAGGTATGGCGAAGGGCAGTAGCGGTATTTTCTTCGGGGATGAATGGGTTGATAAGAACCCTTGGATGGGAGAGGTCAATGATGAATCATTAAAAGAACAACCTAATTCAATGTGTATGTTCATCAATTTTCCCAACGGAGTTCCAATTCCTAAACTTCGTAAAGAGTGGGATAGAATAGTTAATCACAAAGCAGAACAGGATAAAAATTTATCCATATTCCATGAAATGATGAAAGAAAAGAGTATTAGGCCGGGTGTAGGTTCTGTTGGAAAGGCGCACAGGGGTTGGGGTAATTCTCTCCGTAAGTGAAACCATCCGTAAAGTATAAATACTATGGAGAACAAGGAAGAAATAGGGGAAGTCCAATGATTGATGAAGACGCTGTTGCGGTATGTGGAAGAAAGAAAAGGTATGGGCTATTGCCCCGCCAAGGCCGATTAGTTATTGAATTCCTATCTATGCAAGGTGGAGAATGGAAAGAATCGCAAGTGATGAGCCATCTTCGTGAGTCATGGGGTCGTGATGGAATAGATAGAGGCAAAATTACCTTTTTCTGTCGTTGTGCAAAGGATTCAAACGGGAATCATATCTTCTCCGTATCGGGCAATCGCCCTCGTAGCATTCAGTATCGCCCTATTGAAACTCGTTGAGAGCAATAGCGGCTTCTTCATTGAGGTCAATACCTGCGATAGTAGCAAGTGTATTCCAATAATTGAAATCGCCTTTCTTCACTTCTAATGGATGAGGTTCTGCATCTATGATTAACACTTCAAGAAATCGGAAATCGCTCATTCTTCTTCGCCCCCATCGGACATTTCGGCCAAGAATGAAATCCTTGCTTGAGGCTTTTGCGAATAGGTTCCGTCTTCCACCATTCGCTCCATTTGAGTCGCAATAATCTTGTCAATACTCTCCATTGTGGATTGAATACCGTCAAAGCCACCAAGCCACGCAAATTCATAAGAGATGATAACTTGGTCTTGAGGCAATTGAAAAACCTGTCTTTTGACGGTATCTGCAAAATTATATTTAAGTCCTAACTTTTTTAGCAATTGAAGTGTGGGGCAATCTTCATCCTTTCCAAATTCGGGAGATAAGAGCATCATGTGAAACCCTGTCGGGGGGTGGCCGTCTGCATTCATTTTTTCTAAGGCGGTGGATAAATCCACAGTTTCGGGTTCAGTATTTTCACTCATTGTAATTCTTCCTTCAATTTTGGGTCGTCCCAACGCTTACAAATTTCCAACATTGTTTCAAAGGCTTGTTTTAATGGTGTAATGTCCACCTTTTGTTCTTGTTGTTGTTTATCTCCATTGGGAAAGTAATATCGGGTCTTTTGACGATAGAAACCCCTGTCAAGCATAGAGGTCAAAATCAATCTTGCATTCGTTGAATTGGTGGAGGAATCTAATGGGACTTTATTCTGTTCTTCTCCGTTTTGTAGTAGGGTTTCGGTATTTTGTTGAATTAGTAAGCCATACATTTCGGGATTTTCTTCCATCATTTTTTCAATAACGGAAATATCTTGTCCAATAATCTTTCCTAATGCTTCATTTAGACACCCTGCGGTAATGACAGAAAGACGCAAAGGAGGGTTTAAGATTGTGAAGAAACACAGAAATAACGAATCTATGTCGTCTTTTCCGTTCATTTCCACATCTGCTACTACTGTTACTTCGGCATCTTTATTGAGTCCTAATTTTACATTTTTAATTCTTTTCATTTAGACACTCTCCGCATTTGTATAGCAACCCTTCCGAAGTAATATCAAAAGATGAATTACATAATATACATTCTCTTTTTCTCCATCGCAACATAATGAGTTTATCATATTTTTTTGCATTTTCAAAACCTATTGATTCGGTGTTTTGGATTAGTCCGTTGGAAAACGATTCCTCTAATTTCATAATAGACTGAATAACAATAGGTTCCAATTCAAAACCGTAATCTCTCATATCTATTCCTCAAAACGACTTACCGAGCCTACGGATTTCTCCCACAGGGATTGTCCCCACTACAAATATGTCGCCACCTTCAATAATAGATACTTTTACCAATTTGGTATCGGCTTCGCCATAATCTTCAATAACGATTGTCCTACCACCGCCCGCATCAAGGTGAACTCTCATAACCTATGGTTATGGGTATGAAGTATCTAATTGTAATGGCGAGGTATAAATAGTCGGTTAATGCAGAATAGTATATGGATTCTTCCAAGATGAATGAGTATGAATACATCGCCAATAAAGAGGTTGAAGAGAAAACCCCATCGTGGGGAGATTTCTTTTATTGGTTAGATGAATACTATGCTCACGGTGAATATGGTGTAATCTATACCAATAAGAGAACACCGTATGAGTTAATCAAGGTAATAAATTGCGACATTACTGATGGAGATTCTAATTATGACCAAACCGAATTCTTTGAAGAAAATTGGAAGAAAAACATAGAAGGATTAGTAAAAATATATTCTTTTGCCCGTTGTGAGGCTAAAAGTGGAATTATGAATCAACTTTCCGATTGTGTAGCAAAAACCGGAACCAATTATCAACAGGTAATAAGTGTGCTTGATTTAGATGTGGGAGATGAATTGGCTATGTGGACTATGGAAAAGGCGGCTTATGTTGGTTTAACCCACCCCGATTTGACTAAGGATGAAATGATTGAGCGTGTGGCTTCTGCCGCATATAACATTGGAACACGAACAGGATATGTATTAAATGATTTGAAACCTGCTAATTATGGATTTAGGAAGGATGGTTCAGCATTCATTTTTGATTTCAATTTAGAAATAACAGATGATGACCATTGGGGCGGTGTTCCAAGAATTCATTTAGCAGATTATAGAAAGAGGATAACATCAGCCGCCAATACGAAGGTTTAATAACCTGTCCTTACAAAAAGATAATTGGTGATTGGCCGATGGCCTCCGAGAACAAGAATACAAACCCCGATGAAATGCAAGCATTAGACCCCTTTGAAGTAGCGTGTGCAACCCTACGGCAAGGAAAATACCGAGAATCGCTTGGTGGCGTAAATCCCACAGGTGCTTCCGCAAAGATGATTAACGAGAGGGGTGAAGAAACCCTTGTCGGCAAATGTCTAAGACAAGTATGGTATTCTAAGAAAAGAGTCCCACGCACGAACCCTGCAACCGATAACAACCAATTCCTCTTTATGATGGGTAATGCGGCAGAAGACGGTCTTCAAAAGGCATGGGAAAATGCAGGTATTTTGCTTGAATCAAATGCGAAACTTCGTGCAAACATCGCCAAGAATCCCGAAACCGATGATGCAATCATGCTAAGTGGTGAAGTGGATGCTATTCTCCGATGGACAGAAATGCGAACAGGTGATGATGGAGTCCCTCGTATGCACATTGACCCAACAAAGGCAATCGGTATTGAAGTGAAATCAAAGTGGGGCTATGGTGCAAAGATGGTGATGCAAGGCAACAAGTCTTCCACCTACGAACACGGCTACCCTCAAATTGAACACTTGATGCAGACGGGTCTTTACCTTCATACCCGAAAAGCGTTTGAAGAATTCCATGATGTTGAAATTCCTTACTTCGTTATTTGCTATATCAGTCGTGATAATGGCCTTCACAAGTCATTCCGTGTTGAATTGAGCGATGGCTACGATGGCCGAATCATTGTAAAGGATATGGACGGCAACGAATTGAAGCCAAAGGCAGAAAAATCCCTTGATTGGGGAGTCCAAACACAACAAATAGAATTGACTATTGATATGATGCGTGAGCGATTCCTTATGCAGATTGAGAATTTGAAGTCCGATACCCCACCACCAAGAGATTTCGCACTTCGGTATTCCGATGAGGAAGCAGAACGCCTAAACAGCGTGGGCGAATTGTCCAAGACCAAATTTAATGAGCATGGTAAAAAGCCATTAAGTGAAATCGGTGATTGGAATTGCACTTATTGTGATTGGAAAGGTGTTTGCTACCCACAAGGTATTTTCACTATCCCTGTTGAAGATGGGGTATTGACAATTGATGAAGCACTTGCTAACTATTCTGTGGGTGTGTGAAAACCATGCCACAACCCGAAATGGTGAAGTGTCCTGTATGTCAAAAAATAGGATATACTGATGAACGCCACAAAATTGATGGTGCGTGGCCTTGTGCTAAACATTACCGAGAAATGACTGACGGTAAAAAGTTAGTATGGGTATGGGAAATCAATAAAGAACGCCCGAAGTCTTGAGATAGCCCCAAGTAGCAACCATGCCTCCGCCAACAATTGCGGCAGAAGGGATAGAAATATCCATTTTACTAATCATGTGAAATAGGCCGAGTCCTGTAATCGCAAGTGCGGCAGTATATCCAATTCCCATAGAAGAAAGAAAACCTTCTTGTTCGTAGTATTTCTTTGGAATATCCAACATGAAAATATCTTGTGCTTCCTACTATCTAATATCAATCAAAGCAACAGGGCCGTCATAGAGTGTGTTTAGAAGCCCTCAAAACAGGGGTATTTTGAATGAATGACGAATTACAAGGGTTAAATCCATAGTTTGTGCAAACACACAGTTTGTGGCCTCCTTTTCGTGTCAAGTTTGACATATCTCTAATCCACGACTGAAACAATGACTGAAATATCATCCTCTTTTCCACCTTGATATGTGGGGTAAGGTATTTTTGCTTCTTTGGCTCGTTGGAAGAATGGAACGAAATTATTTTTCTTTTGAGATTCTTCGTAAGCGAGTGTGGCTAAATCCTTTGAACATTCTTTTGGATTAAGTGGGTGCGTTTCAAGATAATTCAAAATCTCTTTCGGCCACAAATTATCAAATAGACCATCCGTTCCCATAACTATAATATCTCCTATTTCTAATTGCACCCTATACACTTGAGCATCTTCGGGTCTATCATTTCCGTGCGGCTTTCCATTTATGCCAATACCTAACTGATACGGATAATTAAATTCGTGTTGATGTTCAGCACTTTCAAAGAGAATCTGTTCATTTCGTATAATCATAAATCCCGAATCACCAATGTTCGCTACTCGGAAAATGCCATCCGAATCCATTTTTCCCATGCAAAATGTTGCCGAACCTACTTGCGACAAAAGTGGGAAGGATGCACTAATCGCATTTTTAGGGTCTATTTCTCCATTTTTAATGAAATCGTATGTTTTTCTAAGCATCTCATCAGCAAATGCTCTCGGATTAACCCCTTTGGATTCCCAACCCCCCACACCGTCTGCTACCGCAATAGTGGAATTCGTGGGTGATGATACCAAATACGAGTCCTCTCCGCCTCTATGTGCTTTTCTTGGGTGTGGAATGTTATATCCCGCCGAATATAGGTTCATCATAGTTATTTCTGTGCGTTCTTGTTATCTAAATCATCCAACCCTTGATATAGAGGGTAGGTCAATTCATTATACATGGGTTTTCTCGTTGTTAGGGTTTGTGGAAAGACATTTCCTCACCGACACGAATTGAAGAACGGTCTTGGATTGGAATATGATTTTAGAAACAAAGACTTCAAAGGTGCATTTCCCGAAGATTCACAGCGCATCATCGTAATAGAACAATTTTGTAAAAAGAATCGGTTGTCTTTGTATGTTGATGGTGAGGAAAAGTATAATCCGATAGAATCCAAAAAGAAACAAAAGAAGCAAAGTAAATTAACTATTGATGACTTAGAGAATCTTGACGAATTTAATTTAGGTGATTGGCTACCTATTTTGGAACAAGCGGCAGATGAAGCCGATATTGGAAATGTAGGAGTAGTCCAATGGAATGAACCTTCGGAAATTGGTTCGGGATTTAATGAAGTATGTATTGACGAAAATACAAAGCCTATTAAATTTGATTATGATGCCCTTTCTAAAGATACTCAATTCCACCCACTCCGAGATATTCAAAAACAGGTTTTAGGGCCGATGATGGATGCAGTTAAGGATGGATATAAGAACATCGTATTAGAATGCCCCACAGGTAGTGGCAAATCCGCATTGGCTAAGACAATTGCCCAAGCATTCGGTGTTCCATCTTACATAGTTACTCATTTGAAAGGATTACAGGCTCAATACCTCAAAGAAATGCCCTATATGAAGTCTGTAATGGGTCGTGGGAACTACGATTGCCTTCTTGATGTGGAAGCGGGCTGTGATGACGCTACTGTGGCTCAAACGGCCTTAGATAATGCTACTGATAAAAGCCCCGAAACCTGTTCTGCGGCACTCGCCCCTTGTAAATACGCTAAAGGATTCAAATGCACTAAAAAGAATCCGACAGATGCTATGGGTTCATTTGATTTTACCGTTAATCCTAATTCCTTATGTGATTATTATTCTGCACTCACAAAGGCTCAAAATTCAATGTATTTCGTTGGGAATACTGCGTATATGATGGCTATAAATAAAAGTGGAAAGATTTTACCCCAAAGACCGTTTTTGATTGTTGATGAAGCACATCAATTGGCGAATAACATGATGAGTTTCCATAGTCTAACTGTATCACAAAGAATGTTGGAAAAGTTATTCCGATTACCAACACAGGCTGACATCCAAAATGCAAAAAGCGAGAAAAAGAAGGGCATCTTCCGAAAAGAGCGAGAAATGGTTTTCAAAGCATTTGACGGAAAGGGTGGATTTGGTGTTCCAAAATTGAAATCTATGACATTGACTACACCTTTAGAAGAACGAAAGAAGTCTTTACAAACCTTTGGCCGATATTTGTTTGCGTTGATGGACGAAATTAAGAGAAAAATGAAAGATAAAGATGCTCAAACCAAATATGATAAAAGAGAATTGAGTTATGCTTCTAATTGTGCGGCTCGGATTGAAGATTTATTAGGTTCTATTGCTACCGATTGGGAAAATTGGGTTTATCAATTAGACGACCATAACGAATATCCAATATGGGTATCATTCAAACCATTGAAGGTAGCCGATTATTCCGAAGAATTACTTTTGGGGCTTGGGCAACAAAGGATTTTCATGTCGGGAACAATTCTTGATTATGAAATCTTTGGAAGAGAATTGGGATTGAAACCCGATGAAACGACTTTTATCAATGTGGAGTATTCACCCTTCTCCGAAAAGAATAGACCAATTTATACCGGAATAAAGGGCGGAAAATTGTCAAGAAAGGAACGGGGGTTAGAATCTTACAAGAAATGTGCCGATGCTATTGCTAAAATTGCGGCTAAATATCCCGACCAAAAGGGATTGATATTGCCTTATACAGACGATATTGAAAATGGTATTGTGGAAGCGATTAAAAACAATCACCCATTGGTTTATGCAAGGTTGAGGCAACATAGTAAAATACCCAAAGAACGAGATGGTGTATTCCGAGAATTTGAGGAAGAACAGAACAACGAAATACTAATATCCACTTATGCTAATCAAGGGTTTGATGGTAAAATGGTGGACTTCACTATTATTGCTAAGATTCCTTTCGGGCCACTTGGAGATATACAAGTCAAAGCAAAAGCAGAAAATGACCCTAAGTGGTATCAAACAATGACGGCAATTGAATTAGCACAAATGGCGGGTCGGTGTGTTAGAAGTGAAAGTGATGTAGGACATACCTACATTATTGACCCAAGTTTTATGTTCCACTTTGAAAGAGGCATGAATAACAATCCATTAGCAAGAATCCTACCTGCATATATTTCCGAATCAATAATACATAATAGGTGAACGGTATGAAAATAGCAATTTGTGGAAAAATGGCAAGCGGTAAAACAACCGTAGCACAATCCCTTGATGGATTCAAAGTATTATCTTTAGCAGGTGAAGTAAAGCGTGTTGGAAGAGAATTATTTGGGATGAAAGACAAAGACAGACCACTTTTACAACAAATTGGAATGAAAATGCGTGAAATCCGTGCATCTGTATGGTTGGATGCTTTAATCCGAGAGTCAAATAAACAAGAATTGTATGGCTATTCGGTAGTATGCGATGATGTTAGATTCATCAATGAGGCCAATACCTTGAAAGAAGATGGATGGATTCTCATTAAATTGGTAATCACCGATGATTTACAGAAACAAAGACTACAAGATACTTATGGTGATGATTGGAAAATTCATTGGAACAATAGAACTGATGCTTCGGAAACAGAAGTGGATGCGATACCTTTAGAATTATTTGATTTAGTTATCCCTGCATCAAATGATGGCTCAACGGTCAAGAGGGTTATTGACTTTCTTTGAAATCTTTGTAGGCCAAGGGTCAAAAGCGACAAATGTTCCATCGGCTCGTTCTCCAAAATTGGAGGTATGCAGGTCGGAAATCTCATAACCGTGTTTTTTACCCCATTCTTTAATTCTATTCTGTCCTCCACGAATGCGGGCTTCGGACATTTCACCTTTTCCGATTGTAGGTATGTGTTCCATAACCCAATAAGCAACCTTTTCACCTATTTTTAGAGGGCGTTTTGCGTAAGCAGGTGATTCTGTATTTACCAATTGCGTCATGCGTGGCCCTGCATAGCCCCTATGATAATGTTTAATGTCTGCAAAATCGGAAATGAATGAATTTTCACCCCCTAATTGTTTCATCCACAAGTCTTCAATGAATCGGGCTTGCTCACGATTTATACTTCCACCTTCACCTACTGAATCATTTTCAAGTGATATAATTTTCAAGACATCGCCGGAAGGTAGCCTAAATGCACTACCACCAACACCGTGAGCAATATAATCTCCAATAATTTCTGCCTCAAAATCTTGTGCAACCTCCTTACAACACGAAATGCACAGGTCACAATTTTCAACCCCGCAATCTGCAAAGTTTCCACAAATTGAACAGTTAATGTTTGAACTCCGAGTGTGGATGTTTGAACTCAACAGGGTGACAGTATTTCCGGTTTTAGTCCTTGTAATTAAAAAAATACCCGAAATACCTGCTAATAAAGATATGGCGAGTCCAAAATTGGAGGTAAAACCTCTCATAATCCTCACTTCCAAAAGTGCTTTGTTTCAAACTCGGAATCAAATCCGGCTTGAGTCGTGTAATCTGCACCAAGCACCTTTCCTGTTAATGCCCACTTTCCGAGTGCTAACATACCAATGACTCCAATAACTAACAAGTAAGGATTGCGAATAGATTCACTTTGTAATTGCATTGTATCTGCGGCATCCACTTTGACACCACCTTTCGGGCCTTCAATATCAATGATACCCATATAGCCCAATTTACCGAGTGCTTCTTGGAATGCGAACCAATCAACGCCCGCATCATTTTTCAAAGAGCCATCAACAGCATTCTTATTGTAGCCGTTGTTTTCCGAAATTGCCATGATTGATTCATCAGTCATTTCGGGGTGAGCCATCTTCATCGCCTTAATAATCGTTGAACGGTTAGGAAACACAAGGATTCTAACCCGATTGTGAATAATCTTCCGCCCATCTCCTTCTTGTTGGTGCGGATAAACGACATACTGCACTACTTTTCCGTCACTATCTCTCGCCTTTACAAATTCTTGAAGAATGTCGGTTGATGAAAAGTATTGGCGACCTGTATAGATTTTACCATCTTTTAGAGGGTGTCCGTGAATAGTCCACTTTCTTTCGCCTTCCGATAACCCTTTTTGACCATCTTCCTGTGCTTTTTCATTAGGATTAACTTCTATTCTTGATTCATCACCATAGGAAGGCTTGCCCAAATGGTATTGCCCACCCTTTTCATAAACATAACTCATCCATTCACGGTGAAGGTGTGTTTGGTCGGAATACTCTTTCATTTCTTCAATGGCTTCGGGAGTGAATTTAGTCCACTCTTCCTTCCATGGTTCACCCGAAGTCATATTATTAGATTATCGTTCCCGTTATCTAAAAGCAACGAATCAATATGAAATAGTAATTTTAGACCCATCGCCATTTACGGTGAACATTCTCATGTTCTTGAGAGCAGTTATCAATGCTTCTTGCCCTGCACCCATAGAGAACGGTGTGAAAACGGCAGACATATAATCCTTACTTATTTTTACATCAATACCCATTCCTTTTGGTGCTTGTTGTGAAATTGCATTCACCATTTCAACCGCACCTGCAATTGTTCTGTCCACGACAATTTGCTTCCCATTAGCACTTTCAAACGGTGAAAAGAATTGAGTAATTTGAATCCAAGTGTCGCCAATGGTTTTATTTTCGGGGAATGATTTGATTTCACCTGTTTCCCAATTTACACATCGGATAAGGCCACGACCTTTCATTAACCGATTTCTTCGTTCAATTTTCTCTTTCAATCTCTTTTCTCGTTCTGTTAATTCATCGCTGAATTCGGAATCTTCACCAAACAATTCGTCAAGTAGTCCCTCTTTGAATTCTTCATAATCTTCTTCTTCAAGGCCGCTTTCGTCAAACAATTCACGGATTTCTTCTTCTAATTCTTCGGCCAAGTCTGCGAAATCTTCTGCTTCATCGGCATACTGCTCGGCTTCATCGGCTTTTTCTTGGTCTTTGGAATTGCCATCGTTATTATCCACGATTTCTTGCGCTTCATCTGCCGCTTCTCTCGCCTGTCCTGCCGCTTGCTTTGCTTCCTCACTATCTGCGGATTGCATGGCCTCTTCTGCCGCATCCTTTCCATCTTCGGCTTCTTCAACACATTGGTCTAAAGCGTCTTTTTCTTTGGGTGGAAGGTTAGTATCTTCGGAATCGCCGCCATCCCTGCTTGCATCTTGTGGGTCGTCTGTTGGTTGAGCATCGCCATCTTCGGGATTGAGTTCAACATTTGAAGGTATCAATGTAATATACCAATCACTACGGCCCGTTTTACTGTTGTCATCTTCATTGAAAAATTGTATCATACCTTTATTTTCACCATCTGCTCTCACATAACCTTTGTAACCAATAGAAAATCCACTTGGGACAAATCCATATTGTATGTGTTCTGCCACATACTTTGATACCGATGTTGTGAATGTCCCATCCTCCATAACAATCTTCATAGGATATTGACCATCAAAGTTTGTAATGATTGCCGCCCCCTTCATTTCTTTACCCTTTTCATCCCCATTATCGGAATCTCCACCATCGGAATCGCATTCATCGGAGTCATGGTCGTCACCGCCGCAGTTATCGCAATTTCCATCATCTCCGTCACCATCGCCATCACCTTTACCTTGACCATCACCATCTCCTTCTTTATCGGAATCTCCATCGCCGTCACCATCTCCATCACCTTCACCGCTACCTTCTCCGCCATCAGCATCGCCATCTCCACCGCCCTCACCTTCTGTTGGTGTTCCTTGACCATCTCCTGTGCCTTCACCGGCTTCTCCTGTCGGGTCGTCTGCGGGTGCGCCACCTTCGCTACCATCGGGTGCGGGGCCGGAGGATGGGCCACTTTCGTCTGCGGGTTTGCCCTTTCCTTCCATTTTTTCCTTCATCTTCTCTTTCAAATCATCGGAAATTGAATCTGCTTTCTCTTTACCTTCTTCGTAAGCATCACGGTCTTCTTCGTGTTGGGAGGTATCACCATCGGGGTCAAAATCGTCATCAATAATCTCATCGGGAGGTTCTTCGGAAGGTTCATCACTTGGTTCTTCTCCGCCGGGTATTTCTTCGCCACCACCGTCACCGGATTTACCCGTTCCTCGCTGACCGCCTCTTTTCAAAGGTGAATCGTCTTCGGAAATCTCCTTCGTGCGTATAGTATCTTTAGAGGTATCGTCCTTTGCATTCTCATCATAGCGGATTTCAAGCGTTCCATCGGAGGCTATAACTGTATTGATATAAGGAAAACCTGCTTCCTTAATTGTATTGAACCACCATACTTCGTGTGCGTATATGTTAATACCTGTCTTATCAACCCATTCAAAATCCCTTGGGTGTAGTGTATATGCTTGGGAATTCATCATCGCTCGGCGTAATCCTTCAAGTGTGGACTCAACATCTGCATCAGCAATTTTTACCCCCACTACTGTTACCCATGCGGGTGAGGGGCGATTTGGGGCTTGTATTACATCTCCTTGACTTGGGTTTAACCACAGCATAATATGTTTTAGTCACTACAAGTATTTAAGGGATTGCTTTCATTTAGATAATTACCCCTGCTTGCCCTGTGAACCTTTATTAAGGGGGTCGGACAAGTAAAGATTACAGCGCAACGAGCGCACCACCAAAACAGGAATGTGAAAAAATATGAGTAAGAAATCCGAAATAGAGAGTTTCCTTGCGGAAGCCGCAGAACAAGCACCCGAAAGAACCGAAGCAGTATTCCCTACAAGGGACAAGATGAAGGCAGAATTTGATACCCTTTATCAAGGCTTCATTATTGAAGGTTATAACGAAGGCATTGAAGGCGAGTATGGCGTGTCCACCGCAGTTAATTGCATTGATACAAACAACGATGGTCGCCGTGTGACTCTTTGGGTTGGCGGGTATGAAACCAATCACTTCTCTCAATTCATTGAGGGTCAAGCCGCAAACGGGAACACTCTTCCTCTTGCAGTATCTTTCTTGAGAACCAAGCAGACCTCCGAGAAAAGTGGTCGTCAATTCAACAAGATGGTTCTTCGCCTTGACAACGCAGGTGACGATGTGGTAATCCCACCAATCCCTGCTGACCAAGTGCCGGAATGAAGTCATCCTTTGACTAATTGTGCAACTGCCTTAATAAGCGTTAGCGTTAGCGATAATCCGACTCCCGTTGGGCTTCCCCTCCCGACTTGAGAACCCCGTCTGCATCGGGCTTGCATTGATGATACCTGCTTCGGCAGGTGATTTGGTGTCGGTTCGGTGTAGGCCACCGGATTCGTTCTTTCGCAACCTTTCATATAGGCGTTAGGACAATGTGTTTGTTATGATACCTAAAACCGTTCATGCTTTCATAAAGAAGGTGGTTATGGGCAAGCATCCAAAGCAAGCAAAGGCTATTAAAGACCGTCAAGCAAATGTTCTATCAATCATTGAAACATTAGTGTCGGCCAAAACGACCACAGGTTCCGGTGTCATCACCAAAAGAGAAATCAAAGGTGTTTCCACAAAGGATAGTGGGAAGGATAAGACACTTATTAAGTTTGCCATATCGGATGGTGAAAATTCCGTTCAATGTGTTGCTCATAACTGCAACGAAAAATACGGACTCGGCACAGGCTTGAAAGGCGATGTGCTAAGTGCTTTTGACACCATTGTTAGGAAATCTCTTGCAGAAGGCAAGCCCATCAAAATAAAGGGTTGCTACGCTAATTTCAAATCGGAAAGAGTCTTTGTAATTGATACGATAGAATGGGCAGAAGATGTTCAAAAATCTCAAATAGATGATAAAATCGTTGAAGCCTTTGTCAAAGAATGCGCCAAGTATAAAATTGATGATGTGACAGATGAGGGCATCCCTTACCAACGCACATTAACTCCACTTGATGTAATGATGGATGATACCGGACTATGGGCAGAAATATATGCCGACAATGATTTGAAACAGGCTATCTTACTTTATTGTTTATCCCCATTTGAAAAAGAGGATATGATTCACATTGGGTTGATTACAAATCCGGGTGAAGGGAAAAATCACTTGGTTGATAAGGTAATTATACCGCTTGTCCGATGTAGGATGGCGGGAACAGGTAAATTATCCACATTCGCCGCCATGTTCGGTGCTATGTCTTCCGATGATTTGAATTCAATTGAATTAGGGCTTTTGCCCAAAATGAATAACGAGAGGATTGTTTTCTCGGAATTTCAAACACTTGAACAAGATGTATTCGGTGAAATGCTCAATGTAATGAGTGATGGATATTACACTATGCAAAAGGGAAAAATGGATGTGACCCGTCATGCTATGCTAAACATGGCTTTCTTCGGCAATCCTCCTAATTATTGGAACGAAGACGACCACAAAAAAGAAGAAATGTTAGCGGCATTTGGCCCATATACAATGCCCATCATCTCAAGATTAACACTCATTTTTGCGAAACCTACCTTGAGTAATGGTCTTGATGCTTCCGATAAAATCAAGCAAAAGATTCTGCAAAATATGGACAAGACGGTGGCTAAAGGAACAAATAAGGAAGAAATCGCCAATTTGAGAGCATTTTTCCGTGAATACCTCAAGAGAGTTTCCCGATACCAACCAAAGTTAGAAAAATACAAAGCCATTGTCGGTTCGGAATTTAAGGATATTGAAGCCCTTGAACAATTCAAAGATGCTTTCGCCAAGAGAGGAAAAACAGATTACAGAAAGTGGGCAGAATTACTCAATTTAGTCAAAGGATTCTCACGATTGAATGGACGAAAAGAATTAGTGATGGCTGATGTTAATTACGCCATTACACTATTCAAAGATTCATTAGAAACCCTCACATCAGCATTCCCAAGAAGCGCATTCCGTCAAGGTCTAAATTACGAAGCCATTGAATTACACAGACAGATATTAGAGAAATTTGGAAATGGTTCGGGTCAAGCAAGTGGCAATCGTAGTGAAATAGCACGGTTCGCCACATCCCAAAATAGAAAGAAAGAATGGGCTTTGCTATGTAAAATAAAACTTCCCGATAAATCATTATTGGTGGAAGACATAAATGGAACGCTCATCGTTAAACCTAATTGGGACGGTGATGAATAATGAATATGTCGGATTTATCATGGTCATTTATTACGGGGTATTATTATCCAAAATTCCGAGTGGTGATAAAGAATATGGAGTGGGATGAACGGTATGACTTTCTCAAAGCACTATATGATGATAAACATAAAGAGGCCGTGTGGGAAGAACGCTCGGAAGAACCTATCTCGGATATGATAGAATATGTTTCACGAAAAGATTATTTTCACTTCTTCTGTATGGCTTTCACCGTTCAAGAAGATGGATATTACACGGTTCACAAAATGATGCGGAAAGCGATGAGAAAATTCCGAACACTTAGATAGAAAAAAGGATAATTGATTAACATGGTATGGAAACCCAATGATGAAACCCAAAATAGGGTTCTCTATGCCTTGCGGTTAATGCAATCAAATGGGTGGGGTATTGAGAGGTCGGCTAAGGTCGCAAAGACCACCCGAAGAAGTGTCCGAAAATATGGTAGCCATCTTGGTGTGAAATTCAAAGGTAAAGAGGGAACTGCTCTCCAATTTATAGGCCATCCAATACAGAAAATTGAGGATTTTCTAATCAAAATGCACGGTGGAATGTCGGCTACACAGGCGGCTAAATCGTTGAAGACTACGGTTAGAACAATGAGGAAGCAGACTTACAAGGGACAACCGATTATCAAGAAGGAAAATGGAAGGTGGGTATCACAATTTGTAGTGGAAGAAAGAATTGTCATACAAGTCTATGGAAACATTGTAAATCCACAAGGAAACATTCTCGGTGGTGGAAATGTAAGTGGCCCCGATGCTACCTCTCCAAAGAATAAGAGTAAGATAAACAAAGACTATACTGAAATTTGGTGGGATGCTTTTCTTTATGACTTCGGAACGACATTTGGGACTCCCGGTGAAGCACAGATATTTTGGACAGATAAGATAATGAAAGTAATTGTGGCTCACATGGAGTCATTGGGTATCAAAGACGCTAAATTGATGAAATCATTTTCAACCAATAAAACGGTAGCAAAACAAATGGCGCAGGACAGCCGTGTTCCTCCACCCTACACGGTTTCATCTCTTGAACAAATTACTCAACGCTACGGTGTCGTTCTTAATGAAGGAAAACCCGGCACTCCGTCCACATATCAATCTCGCAATAATCTTGTTTTTATACCAAAAAAGGACTTCGCAGGGAAGAACATTGATAGAGAAGTGGAAATCAAGTTTCAAGTATCGTATCTTGGAGATGCTCTAAAATCATACCCTGCCGCAAGGAAGATTCCATTCAAGTATTCTTTGGCTGACGAAAAATGACGCATCCTACTTTGATGTATCACATCTTCAACAGGTGTCACTACTATATTTTAGGGGAATTAAAGGAAAAACAAATTAAAACAGGAATTATGGGCTGATGACAGAAGCCTTCCGAAACAACCGCTACACAATTATGTGGTCTTGAGGAAACCTTTTATACTACTACCCTGTCGCATTAGATGTGTTAAGGGTGCGTGTTCCTCCTTCTTACTTTGCAGAATAGGAATATGCGAGGTTTGAGGGGCGCATTCCTTAGCACCTTTTTTTTCACCAAACGAAGTGAGATTGAAGGGATAACATTGGGCCAAAAATTGATTCTGCTTCTGCTACTGTGGTTTCTTCTAATGGGAATGCCGATTGATAAGATTCTTCCGTAGCACCTGCGTCTTTTGCGAATGCTCGCCACTTCTTCATCAATTCGTTTTGAATTACAGTAAGTGCATCTCCACATTCTTGTGTATTGATGTCATCTTTGCATTCATCGGGAAGATTATCTTCACCTACCTCACTCCATTCACTCATAGTGATGAGTTCTGCATGAATAGGTGTTCCATCCTCATAGATAACCAAAAGTGGTCTTTCTGCTGATTCGGACATAACGGAGAGTGAATCTTCGTCTGCTCTCCATGTTCCTTCAACTGCACCTGCGGTCAAAGTCTTTCCATCGGAAGTTTCTCCTAATGGTGAACCGCCTTCTATTGCATTTACGACTACTAAGCCAACAGGGGTCTTATCTCTCTTAGACATTACATACCATGCTACACCGCCGCCAAGAACAACTACGGCTATTGCGAGAGTGGTATTATCTGCCATAATTTATATTTGGTAGTCTAACTATCTAAAAAGTATGAACGAAGATATAGATAGCGAGAAACACCATGAACCCCTATGGATAACCTTCGGAATTACCTTCAATATGGATTTGCATTTGTTGGAACAGGTCTTGCTTCTCTTGGTTCAGCAGGTATTTTGCCTTCGGAATATGCAGAAGCCGCCGCTATCGGTGGTGGATTGGCTATTGTGGCTATTGCTGAAAAATTATGGCGTGATAACAAGGGGACAATTGTTAGCGAGTTAGAGGACTTTGTGGAAGATAAAACAGGTTTAGACATAGAATTAGATGAAGTCGTTGATTCTGTCGTGGATGCAGGGCTTGATGTTGCTACCGATATTGCCGAAGATGGCGAATTAGACACTCCACTTTCCGATGTTGCAGAAGAAGTAGCCGAAGATTTAGAAAAGGCTCTAAAAGATATGACTATCAACGCCCTACGGGAGATGCTTTCCGAGCGTGGATTAGATACTGACGGTAAGAAGGTTGAATTGATTGAACGCTTGCTCAATGCTTAGATAGTAGGGTCAATAAAACCTATCTATGCCTCTCCCTGCAATTATTCGCCACGGTGCAGAAGATGGTTTGTCCGTAATGGATGGAGTCATTCTTTTTGCCGCCGCTTCTGCCCTCTTTAGATTTAGCCAAGATGTTCAAGAAAAGTATTTATTCCCTAATAATCCCTCAAAAAGTCTATGGGCATCTGCCGTAATTGGTGTTGTCCTTCTTGCGAGTCGTGGCAAAGACTTGAAATCAATCATTGAGTGAGGGAAACCTTTTTAAGACCTTATCTTTTCGCTATAATATGGCGAAAGCACAAATGATTGGGCGAAGAGATAAAAACGGTGAAGATGTTTGGATTATAGGAACGCCACATTTTCTTGAATCTTGGAGTGTTGAACGATATGGTAAATCCAAATCAGTTTCCCTTACACACCAATTAGGTTCGTGGACACACCCCAACCGTGAGGGATTCTATGAATCCATGTTGGATGCGCCGATGAATGCTACCTTTTATGCAGTAGTGCGAAAGAGAAGAGGTTTGAAACCAATTGCATTCATTTACTTCCGAAACATTGAAAACGAGAAGAGAGGCAATAGAAGGGAATTGGAGTTAATTTCAGTCACACCCCCAATTAGAGGCCAAACCGAAGGTATCAATCTTGAAACATTTCACGACCATTCCGAAACCGAAGAATGGGTAAGCCTCATTTGGCGTTATTGAAGCACTTAAATACGGCTTCGGACAATGAGTATGTATGGTAGCGTATGCTAAGTATCTCGCAAACCTTCATGCGGAAGCCGATGTTATCTATGAGGTAGCCGAAGAAGCCCGTTCAAAAGGCTTTGACCCCAAATTACAGGTTGAGATTCCGAAGGCAAATGATTTAGCAGACAGGACTCAAAAATTGTTAGAATTTTTACACCCACGAAATACTGCCGAACAGATTAGAGAATTAACTAAATTGTATGAGGGAAACCGTGAGCGTGTGGCTATTGAGGTTGCTAAAATAGTCTGTGCGGAATCGTATCTTTATGGAAAAATAGTGGATTGTTCCGATTGCGGCGGAAGTGGAGAAATCAAGAAAGGAAATTGGAATGCCGAATGCTACGATTGCGGAGGTTTAGGCAAAGATATGGGTTTCAAAGACGAAATCGGGAATTCGGTATGGAGGGACACCCTACAAGAATTTGAAAAGCGCAAGAAATCGGCACTTTGGAAAAGCGGAGAGGATTCACAATTCTTATCCGAAATAGCCATTTATCATGGTGTCTGTGCGGGTTTGGCTGTATTGACCGAAGGAATCCTTGTAGCACCCCTTGAAGGCGTTGTATCGGCTCGTTTCATTACTAATAATGATGGTAGCCCATCCCTTGCTATTTCCTTTGCAGGGCCAATTCGTTCTGCGGGAGGGACAGGACAGGCTCTTTCGGTTCTTATCGCTGATATTCTGCGCCGTGATTTTGGTTTGAAGAATCCAATTATGTCTTTTGAAGAGGTTGAAAGGTATAAAGAAGAAACGGGTGCGTATGCGAGAGGACTACAACACCGACCCTCTAATCCCGAAATTGAGGAAATCGTTAAATCATGTCCGGTTTATATTGATGGAGAAGGTGTAGGAAATGAGGTCACAGGTCAAAGAGATTTACCAAGAGTAAAGACAAATAAAGTAAGAGAAGGTATGCTTCTCGTTGTTTGTGAAGGATTGGTATTAAAAGCACCTAAGATTCTCAAATATGTGGATGCGTTAGGGTTAGATGGGTGGGAATGGCTACGGCCTTTCGCCAAAGGTTCTGCAAAAGGAACAGACAATACAGTTAAACCTAATGGTAAATTCATTTCCGATGTTCTCGCAGGTCGCCCTATATTTTCCCTTCCTATGGAAACCGGCGGATTCCGATTGCGTTATGGTCGCTCAAGATTAGCGGGATTGGCGACTACTTCATTACACCCTGCTACTATGACCGCTTTATCGGGCTTTGTTATCATCGGAACTCAAATGAAATATGAGAGGCCGGGAAAAGGGACTGTTTCAACACCCTGCGACTCAATTGATGGGCCTTATATTGAATTCAAAGATGGTTCAGCAAAAACCATAGAATCATTTGATGATTTGGAATTACAATATCCTACTGACCCCGATTACAAGATAGAAAAGATTTGGGACTTGGGTGAAATCCTTATCCCTGTCGGAGAATTTTTAGAAAACAATCACATACTACTTGAAAGCCCTTATGTAAAAGAGTGGGCTGAACAAGTCTGCGAAGAAAAGGGATTAAAATATCCCGACACTTTTGAAGAGGCTATGGAACAGGTTGAGTTAGGATTACCCTTAGCACCTTGTTTCGTTCCTTTCTTTTCCGATATTGACGATAATGACTTCAAGACCCTAATGAGTGGACTGAATGAAAAGGGAGAAATCCTTACTGATGAAGCAAGAACTATTTGCTATCGGTTGGGAATCAATGTTATTCTCGGAAAAGAAGAAGGGACTTACTTCCTAAATGGGAAAAGAGCAGAAATCCTGATTCATTGGGTTAAAAGCGGAAATAATCCACCCACTTCCGGGAACTTGTTAGCGATTGAAGCGTTGGGGCCATCATTGAAAAGCATCAATTTTCGTCCAAGAGTTACTTATCGTATAGGTGCGAGAATGGGAAAGCCCGAAGGTTCAAAACATAGAGAAATGAAACCACCTATTCACACGATGTTTCCTGTTGGACACAAAGTTAGTTCAAAGAGATTGATTTCGGATGCGGCAAAAAGAGAAGATGCAAGACAAATTGGTATTAGGGTATGTCCCACTTGTTCCGAATTTACTACGAAGGGTTCTTGTTGTAACATCCAAACGGTTTTTCATGGAAATGAGTGGGTTGGTAAAGAAGAAGAACTTTGGAAAGAGGTTTCACCTAAGATTCTGTGGGAAGAAGGTTTGAAACAAGTGCATAAAATTGAGAACGAAGAAGAAGTAGTATTTGGTGAAAAGAATACTAAAAAGAAAACAAGTTCTAATCCGGCTGTAAAAGGAGTCAAAGGAATGAATAGTCGGGAGAAAACAAGTGAAAATGTTATCAAAGGGATTTTGAGGCACAAGAACGATATTTCAACATTTAGAGATGGAACAATTCGTTTTGATATGGTGGATATTACCATGACGCATTTTAAGCCAAAAGAAATAGGTATTACTGTGAAACAAGCAAGAGAATTAGGCTACGATGTTCAAAATGACTATGATGTAGTGGAATTGAGGCCACAAGATGTGGTGATTCCCCGAAATTGTATGGAAAGTTTGTTTAATACTACGAAATACATTGATGATTTATTAGCCACTCTTTATTCTATGGATAGATTTTACAATTGCGAAACCCCCGAAGATTTAGTCGGGCATTTAATCATGGGTATTGCCCCGCATACAAGCGGTGCGATTCTTGCCCGTATAATCGGTTTTGCAGACATTAAAGGGCATTATGGACACCCATTCTTCCATGCGGCAAAGCGAAGGAATTGTGATGGCGATATTGACGCTATTTTGTTGCTCTTAGACGGTCTTATCAATTTCTCAAAGTCTTTCCTTTCGGCATTTAGAGGTGGGATGATGGATGCACCTTTGATTTTGACTACTACTATTGAACCTACGGAAATAGATAAAGAGGCTCTTAATGTTGATACAATGGACAGATACCCACTTACCTTCTATGAAGGCACAATGAATAGACCTGTGGCTAAAGAGGCTACAAAAAGTCTTGGGATTGAAACGGTTGAAGTTCGGTTAGAAAAAGGATTGAATGCCATTGAAGGCTTTGGATATACACACGAAACTACCGATGCTTGCCAATCACCTAAAAACAATCCATATAATACTTTAGAAACAATGAAAGAGAAAACAATGATGCAATTTGAATTAGGGAATGTAATTCGGGCTGTGGATAATGAAATACAAGCAGGAAAATTGATAAATCGGCATTTGATTAGGGATATGAGAGGTAATTTGAGAGCCTATGGACAACAGAAAACCCGATGCACAAAATGTGGAGAATCTTATAGGAGAGTTCCAATTGCCGGTAAATGTATCACGGTTTTGAAAAAAGATGCGGAGAATCCATTGACCGGAGAAATAGAAGACTTAATTTGTAATCACAAATTGATTTTGACTGTTCATCATGGTTCGGTCAAAAAATACGATGGATTGATTGCTGAAATCATTGAACGCTACGGCTGTGATGATTATACCAAAAACCTTTACCACTTGGTTTCCTCTTGGGTAGCCGATACCTTTTCAACAGAAGAAGAAACAGAACAAAGAAGATTAGATGATTTTTGATTAAAACAATTCTTTAGATAACAAGGAGAATAAAGTTTTCTTATGTCGGATTTAATTTCAAGTGGAGATTCCACCGAAGTCAAAGAAGCACCCGTTGATTATATGGGAGTAATTAAATTTGCAGGTTGGGCTGTCTTTGGTTTGCTCACAGTTCTTGGTTTGACATGGCTTGACTTACTTGGCTCAAATGATACAGGAGGAAATGGTAAAAAAGCCCAAGCCGAATACAAAAAAGATGAAGATTTACAGTCCGATTATGAAAAAGAATATCTTGATGAAGAGGTTTCGGAAGAAGCCCTTGATGAACACGAAATGGGCATCACTTGAACAAGCAAAACACTTGATACTTTCACTAAATGGAGTGAAATGGACGATTTTTTTGAGCAATTTTATGAGTTAAATGGTATTAAAACGGGCTTCTCACAAAATGCACAATTCTGTCAAATTTGACATTAAGCGACTTCATCAATTTTGATAGCATTTTCAAGAGCGTGGATTATACGCAATAATTGAATTGCACCCTCTTTTCCGACACAATTTACTTGGTTGATTACTGTTAATAGTAATTCAGCATCTTCGGGTTGTATAGTAATGGTAATTTCATCCATACTATTCACTTATCCATCTATCTATTTGATACTATTCATGGAGCAGATAAGCCCAAATCAACAAGGAGTGTGACAATAGAACCCATTGAAGCGGCGATAACGGCTAATTCATTATTAAGTGCCGCCAAGTCTATTGTATCGGGGCCGGCATTCACCACTCCGCCGGGATAAGCAGTTGCGGTTCCTTGAGCAACAGGGCCGGTTCCATAAAATCCTATATCACCACTACTATGTGCTAAATCGCCCACAATACCTAATGTTGTTCCATCAAAAGTTAAATTGGCTTCACCATTTAGTGCAGTAGCGGCAGAATATGTAGCAATACGGTTGTTTGCACCATTGGCCGTAGCGGTGATTGCGCCCCCACCACTCCCATTTGCGGCGGCAGTAATTCTTCCTTGTGCATCAACCGTAATGTCTGCGGCAGTATAAGCACCTGCGGTAACGGCTGTATTTGCTAATGCGGGTGCGCCATCACTACGCATAAATGTAGTAGCAGTTCCATTGACGGCGGCAGGGCCAACAGAAGCCGTTGGATTTGCACCTGCGGGGTTGGCCGCACCACTTGAGGCGGCAGTAAGTCGGCCTTGTGCATCAACAGTAAGGGAAGTATTCGTGTAAGCACCTGCGGCAACGGCTGTATTTGCTAATGCAGGTGCGCCATCACTACGCAAAAAGGTAGTGGCAACCCCATTTACGGCAGTTCCACTAACTTCTGCGGTAGGATTAGCACCTGTTCCACCCCCTCCGGCAGATTCAAGATTGATTCCACCTGCTGTATTGGTAATTGTAATTGTTCCTCCCGATGATGCAAGCGTGGCTAAAACGGGGTCTGCACCTGTTGAACCAATCAATAATTGACCGTTTGTGGGTTGTCCCGTAGCCGTGAGGACACCTGTTCCCGAACCTAAGAGGATTCCTCCATCAGTTAATGTGGTCGCACCTGTTCCGCCATTAGCGACAACCAATGTTCCGGCAACGCTAACTGCACCACCTGTCGCTACGGCAGGGGTTAATCCTGTTGTTCCGAAGGTTATTGTAGTGACTCCACCACCACCTGCGGTCATGTCTAAAGAAATTGTTCCATTTCCATCATCTGTTAGCGCACCATTCGTAACAATAATTTTAGAAACGCCCCTAACATCGGGAACGCCATCCACTTCTGTCACCTCAAGTCCGGCTTTTCCGGCGTTTGAACCTGTGTATGTGTTTCCCATCTTAATCACCTATCAGTTGGTGACATTTTGAATCTGCACCTTGTCTGTTTCCAAGAATCCCATCTTTTGTTCACTCCAACCTGCGAAACACGATTCTAAGGTGTTTGTGGTTACATTTACACCGGATTCATTGACTACACGAAGAATGATTTGCTTTTCAACAAAGATAGGAACATCAAAATTCCACATATCTCTTTTAGGTGTAACCGGCGACCATTGGAAATCTGCCCATTCCATCATTAGCCGAGAATCAACCCAAATTTGATAAGTTACGCCCGCTACTGCACCATTAGGTAATTCCGAATGTCCGAAATTTGAAATCTTGTAAAATTCTCCAATTGATGCAGGAGTATATGTTGAAAGAGTCCCTGCGGAAGCGATTGTTGAACCTGCCTGTCCTGTAATTGGAAATTGTGGTGTCCCTGCTTGTGAAGTAATGTTTGTATTTATGGCTTCGGGGTTAGAAGTGAGTGCATTTGTTGGGATTGTTGGTGCAGGTATTCCTGTGGCCGGTATCGCAACAGGGGCGGCAGATGCGGCAGTTCCTTCGGCTCTTGTGACATTGAGAACGCAAACATCCATGTATGTATTATTCGCCATATTAGTCGCCGCAAAATCCACCCTTGTTCTTTGAATTACATTGGCCGAAGTCGGTCTTGGGACTAAGAACCACGGATAAACTGATGTGAAAAGTGCGGTTTCTTGATTACCAAGTGAAACAGGAGATTGAGTTTTTCGGTCAAACATTGTTGGGTCAAGCCCTTCACGGACTACCTTCGCTTCTTGGGTATGTCCCGGCCGATTTAATTCGGAATATGGTTTCGGTGTAGGTTCAACATTGTCCCCTTGCTGTGAATATCCTGTCTGCAAAGACTGATTCGTTTTGTTGTAAGGGTTGGTCGTTTTCCTACGAGCCGTATATGGATTCGTTGAATTGGACATAACTATTCATTGTTGCTCTTGTTATCTAAAGGATAGCCGCATTTGAATCGGTTTTTCAGCACGGAGGAAAAGACATCCTGTGACATAAATAAGGAGATAGGCATAGAAAGTATAAATATCTTCTAAATCTAATCTTCGGAGGAATAGTGCATATATCTTGCTACACCTTGAGTTTTCATTTCCTTTTCCTCTCTTTTTCTTTCACTTTCCATCAATTTGAGATAATGATTGAATGTATCTGTTTCTAATCCCTTATTTTCAAGAAGTAATCTGCGATAATTTTCAACGGTTCCTACGGTTATTGGAATACCCAATTGCATCAATTTTTGAGCCATCATAGCATCGCTTCCATCATAAAGAGTATATTCCACATATACTGCGGCTAACATTGTTGTAGTCGGAATAGTATTCCATACGCCCGCACCTGCGGAGAGGGTTATATCATTGTAAAGTGTATAGCGAATATCAACGGTTTGATGTGGAAGGACATATACAGGAGGCCATAATTCATAATACGGTAGGGCTTCAATTTCTTTTGGATAAGATGATGCCGTTCCCGAAACCCCTACACCATAAACATTTTGTGGGTCTTGGTAATAATTGGTCGTATCAATGACGATATTTACAAACATATTTGGAAGCCATTTTACTAAATTGACATTAGGGGCAACACCTTGAACGAGATATGAATTAGCAGAAATTCCGGGTGTGCAAGCAATTTTTTCAATTACAACAAATTGGTCTTCTTTCACTAATCCTGTTTGCTTCCCTGCTTGAACCGCCCCGAAATCACCATAAAGAATTGAATGTGATTGACCGCCTCTCGGATAATAGGTAGTATCTGTTCCATCTCCACCATCTCCTTGTAATTCCCATGTGTAAATCTGTTTCCGAATAGCCATGATTACACCTTCCTTTTTGCTTTCACTACTTCCGTAGGCAACGGTGCTAATCCGGCATATATATGAGTTTTTAGTATATCTTGCTTATATTTCCACACATTCTCCACAGTTAGAGGCCATCCCGCATCTAATAATCTTTTTGCTACGATAGAATCGCCACCATCAATGAGAAGATATTTTACGAAACACTTTTGAATTTGTTGTTCAGTCGCCGTATTAGAAATAGTAGGAACATCAACCGAAGATGTCACTTCAACACCCCACACTTGTCCGGGCTGAATAATAAGTGCAGGTTTTAGACCGTCTGCAAATACAGTATTGATAAGATTTATATTTGACCCTGCACTATTTGTCCATGTCGCACCGTTAGGAAATGGAATTGCGAAACCATCTAATCCCCCATCTCTTGAAGGCACATTATCGGGGTCTTGAAAGTATTTGGTTGTCCCAACATAGATTTGAGCGTGAAGGGTTGGCGGAAAAACTGCCACAGAATCTAAAACAATATATTGATAGGCTTTTAATTGGCCGGGAATATCAATGTTGTTTCCAATATCCCCTATGAATATATCAACGGGTTGATTAGCGAGAAATCCTGTCGTATTTACATCACCTACTGAATTAACAGGATAACCATTCAAAAATGACGGCTTGATACCATCCGAGATATTACGCCACTCATAGCATTGGCGGCGAAGACTCATAAAGATAAATGGTTGCCGTTGTTATCTAAATGATGTGTTCACATTCCACGATAGCCGGGAGGTGCTTTTTGAATTGCTAACTCACCGATTAAGTCCACAACAACGGTTCTGTTGTTTGCTGTTGAACCTGTTCCTGTAATTGCTGAATTGGTAGTAATGGTAACTCCGAGAGGTTGTTGGAAGAGAACAAGGATTGGTGAAGGGAACATTAAAATTGAACCTCCGTTGTTGATATTGTTTGCCAACCATGAAATGTCAAATTGATTAGAAGGAACATTGTTTGCACCGACTTGAATAGAAACTGCGAAATCGTTAAAGGTTGTGGATGCTGTGCCTGTTGCACTATCAAATACTCGGACAGCGATACCATAGATTCGGACTTCTTCGTTGTTTGCTTGATTCGTATAGATAGAAACTACTTGGCTTGTTCCGGCAGGTTGAGTTGCACCTGAGGCACTTGTGTCAGCATCCCATACATAGCGAGTGGTATAAATTTCCGGTTGTGGGTCTTGATTAGCCATGATTACACTTCCTGTATAAGAATCAATTGTCGGTCTTGTTATCTAAAGGTTCACGAAGGGACGAATCCTCCGTAGCATCGCTACGCCTTGTAAGGTGGGGTTTAATGACCAAATATAGGCATGATAAGACGATTACATCAAGAATTATCGCAAATGGGCCAAGAAACTCAAGGTCGGAGATAATTAGGGGTATTATCTTGGTAGGATGAACGAGGCCATATCTAATCCAAAGCCTTAATGCCCATGTCCACGAAATTAAGATAAGAATGTAAAAACCAAGAGATGATTTTTTCATACAAATAATTCCCCCTCATTGGTTTCACCACTTTCTTCAACAGGGGTTATCCCTAATTCTTCAAGTGAAGGCGGTTCCACATTTTCTTTATCAAGATATGCACGGAAAAATGCGTAGGCTTTAGGGATTACATCGTCTAACTCTTCTTCAACATTTCTATTTTTATCTGCGGCTTCTTGTAATACAATTTCCCTTATTTGAGTGAATAAACCAATGGTTGCGTAAAAATCTGTATTAAAAACATTCTTGTAAGTTTCTGCCATTTTATCTGCATTGTGTTGAACAAGGATTGCCCCGACTACTGCACAGGTTGATACTGCGGCTGTGAAACCAAGAAGCAACCATTCCATGTAAGGAGTAGGAGTAATCATAAAGGGTATGATTTGAATACAAATAATGACTGATATACAAGTAAAGAATAATTGTTTTGCGGTCAAAAATTCTTGCTCAACCATTTTAGAATAATCTTTAGTCATGTGATGAATCCTCCATCAGTAGGTGTTTGTTAATTGTTTGACGGCATTCATAACCGTATGTATTCATATATTTTATTACATTCTTTGTCCATTTGCCCGTTTTATCAATGAAAAATTTGGTGTCACGGAAGATTCCTTGATTATGTAGCATAACGAAATCGGAATATGTGTATAGATTCAATAAGTCCCCCTCATGCTCCATCATCGGAAATACCATTGGTAGTATATCCATCATTTCTAAATCTTCTGTTTGGGGATTATTCAATCTGTCCTCTAAATTTTCCCATTCCTGTTCCCACATCCTATCCCAAAATTCTTTACTTGAATAGTATTCGGGGCCAAGAGAACGCCTTCGGTCATCCATGAAAGCGGTCTTCCGATGAATGAAGTCGGCAATATCGTCTTCATCCATAGAAACCTATATGTTCAATTGCTATCTATGCCTTCTGTTCTATTTTATTTATTATGATACCGGAAAGTGCGGAAGCAACAACCACAATAGCCGACATTTTTATCAAAGATTTGCCTTTAGGAACGGTAAAATTGGATATATTGAATGGGAGGGCATTAGATTCCAAGATTCCGTAATTGTAATGAATCAATGCTTCTGTAAAAAATACTACAAAAGTTACACCCGATACAAGCCAAAAATGATTAGGATTATTCATAGGTGTCACCATTCATAAAAATATCGGATAATGCGACTACGACCACTACGACAGGAAGCGACATTAGAAGCCAATCGGAATTAGTAAATGTATGGGTAGGAAATCCGTAATTCTTGTAATTTTTGAATCCGTTGATGAGCATAGAGGAAAAGAACGCCATTGAACCTACTGCGGGAATAACCCATGAACGCCATGCTTGTCTTGCTTGCTCATTTGCTTGGGCGACAGGCTCGGAAGCCTTCTTAGTGATAGCATTTGCTTCTGCGGCATCTTTAGGCAAGGTAAATCAACCTCGCATCATAAGGAATAATCCGCCTACAACCATAGCAGTAATGATGACAGGTTTGCGACCTTCGGAGGTTTTATACCATTCTGCGGCTTTTTCTTCACTACCTGTTAGCCAAGACCAAAAACGGGTAAAAACACCTTCTTCTCCGCCTTCATGTTCTGCTACTGCATCGTGAGAAACCCAAATAGTATTTCCCTCTTTGCATCCAAAAACATTTGACCATAGAGGATTACAGGTTCGCTCTTGATACATTTCCCTTGCCTGTGCGCCGGGAGCCGAGTCAAGATACGCTAATGCTTGCTCACTACCTGCACCCGCAGGGTTCCATTTGACAAGAGAGCCGCCGCCAAGTGAATAAGGAATGCCCGCACCACCATAAGGTTGATATGCAGTTCCCGATTGATTCAAAGCCGTTAATTGGGGAACCCACGCCATCCAAGGGCTTGAGGAAACACCTTTTGAAATAGGTTGTCCACCCGATGTATAACCAATGACTTCTTGTTGTGTCACCGTGCATGGAGGAACCGCAGGGTCACATCCCGAAGGCGTGTGAACATTGACATAACATCGTTGCATACCCAATGCTCCGGGGTCACAAGTAATATCGTAGCCGTTGGACATAGGAGAAACTTGTTCGCCCTGCTATCTAAAAACATTCATTCGTAAGTCCGAATACTCTTTCCTGTGGGCTTTTTGGGAATACCGTCTTTTGAGTATTCTTCAAATTCCACCGTTAAATCCGAACCAATGAATTTTTCACCTTCTTCAAACCATTTCTTTCTTTGCTCATTTGTTCCATTAGGTTTTACATCAAAGACAGGATTGAGGTTGCCCAATTCTTCTGCCTTTTTTGACCAACACTTGAAAATGATTAGATTTTTTGAAGCCGGAGTATCACCATCTTTGAAATCAATAATTTCAAATTCTCCATCTTTGAAAAACTTCAATTTTAGCATTGTGCTTTTACTTTTTGCACCCTGTTTGTAAGGAACACCGAGAACCCGAATAATCCCACCCTCATAGCCTTCTTTAACAAAACCTGTTGCTAAATCATACATTTCTTGGAAATTATCAACCTTGTAATTTTTGGTCAAAACAAGATTTTTGGAATTTGGGTCAAGCCATTGTTCAAGTAAAGCATATCGTTCTTCATAAGTCAAATCGGGGGAATTAGGGTCAAAGAAATCATAGATACGATATTTGATTAAATCTTGATGGTTAGGTGTATGATTTTCATGTCGGGCGTATGATGATGAAGATTCTTCCGTGTTAATCCATCCCTTAGCCGTATCAAAATCTGCATCCGACCCATGCACATACAATTCCCCATCAAGGAAAATATCATCGGGAATCTTCAAATTAGCAATTTCTTTTTTGATGTGGGGCATTGGTGCAGGTGTTTCATTAAGACTCCGTGAAGTAAAACGGACTGAACCATCGGATAATATAGTCGCAATACCCCGAATACCGTCAAATTTGCGTTGAAAACAAACAGGATATGGTAATGCGTTAATAGTATTCATATCAAACATTTCGCCTTCTATTTTGCTTTTTGTCCCTGCGGCCAACATCGGCAAGAATAGGGGCTTGTTAATTGCATCATCCCTTGACCTTTGATACCCTTTATCGTAGGCGGATTTTTTCATCATACTATTTGCTTTCTTTTCGGCTTCGGCTAAATTATCGTATGTTCCTTTGTGAGTCTTAGTCTTTTTGGCCGTTTCGGAAGAAGCACTTTCGGAAAATATCTTCCATTCGGAACCGTCTTGTTCAGTCCATATACGCCAAGTCTTGATTTCCCCGTTATTTCTCAAACGGTATAGCGTTTCGTCCATAATGAAACCTTGTCATAACGACTATAAAAGCCTTCCTATGTGTTTCACAGATTAAATCGGTCAAATAGTTTCGTTAGTTTGTCTTTACCAAGAATTGCCGCAAGTGCGATACCAACAGCCGTAATTCCTAAAGCCATTTTTAGATTTTTGGATTCTGCTTCCTTTGAATTACAATCGCATTCACAATTTTCGCAAACATACCCACAGTCACCACAACCACTACAAGCATAACAAAACATGACCCCACATTGATGACATGGGCCTTGAGAATCGCCGCAATTGTCGCAAGAATCCTTACCGCACAAATCACAAGTAGTATAGACATCTTCATCCTCATATACACTTCCACAACCTCCACATTCTGCTTCCTTGATTGGGTTTCCATCCATATCACGGCCTTCGTCTTTCAACCGTTGTTCATATTTTACTTGCATTTGATAGTCTTCTTCCCTTGCTTCAATAACCCATTTTTTGTATTCTTCTAAAGTCATTGGTGAATCTTCGTCTTCCAAATAATCATCATACATTTCCAACCATGCTTCTTCATCAGTCATTCTTTCGGGTGGGTCATCATAGCCATATCCTGTGGTGGCTTCAAAGTTTTCGTTTGAAGGTTCGCTTCCTGTTTCTTCGGCATTAAATCCTCCAAAATCGCCCACATAATCAATTCCCGATTCAACACCGCCAACCATTTTATCGCCGTATTTCAAATAGACTTCTTCATCATCATTTTCCAATCGGCCATCTAAGGCTATATCTAACTCATTTGTTTTGAGGTCTTCAAAGACTTCATCACCATCTTTGTATTTATTTTCAACCTCTTGTTTCATGGCCTCAATATCTCTTTGGGAATATCCTTTTTCTTCTAATTCATCTTCATTATCAATATAAGATTCAATGTCAATGTTATATGTCCCTTCTCTTGAAAGGTTTTCAGCACCTTTTCTATCCTGTTCCATAAACTGCAAAATCGCCAATTCACCATGTCGGCCTCCTTTGCTAAGGCGGTCTTTCTTGTAATTGTATTTCCCAACGCAAGAATCACAAATGGTTGCTTGGCCGTAGCCTTTGATGTAATACCAATTCACATCTTTTTGTTTTACAATATCGTCACATTCTTGGCATTCAGTCCAACCCTTTCGCATCCCAATTTTTCCTTTGTAGCGATATAATCCGGGATGAAGTTTTGATTCGGCGGAGAAATTTTCAGCCTGTCCGTGCTTTTTCAAATATCGCAAATCTTCGTCTGCGATAGTCTTTTTATTGAATCGGTCATTGAGATTTTTCTTCCACTTGTTTTCGTAGTTATCCTTCATCAATTTCTTCTTTTTGTCCCCACCATGATGTCTGCTTGCTTCAAATTCTTCGGCTCGCCAATGAGCGTTTTCACCTGCCCAATAATCGGATTCGCCTTCATCTTCTGCACCCAAAATCGCCGCACCAACCGCTAAAGCACCGACACCAAGACCAACCTTCATAAGAGTGGACATTCCTTCTTCCTCTTTTTCTTCCTCTTCGTCTTCCTCTTCTTTTACAGGGCGTGTGACCTTTGCTTGAACCGCTTGGTAAGATTCTGCATCCAAAGAAACCATTGTTCCATCGGGCATCTTTTCTTGGAAATAAAATCCATTAACAAGGAATCCTGTTTCATCGGAAATATCATCAATGATTTCGTCTGCAATTTCTTGCATATCGGTTGTATCTCCAATATCGTCTTTGTCAAGTGCGAAAGTGAAATCTTGTCGGAGGTCTAAATCTTGACCATCGGTTTCGTAATCAACGGATGATACTACGAAAACTCTTACATTACTTTCAGCAGAAAAAGAGTAATTATAATCATGAACTCTTTCCTTCTTGTTTAATGCACGGATAAATGCCTTCATAGAACCTTCATCATTGAGGATTATGTTTGTATTTGGATAGGTTTTGTCTAATTCCAAATCAACGATTATTTGGCGTATATCATCTGCATTTGCCCACATTATTTCCTGTTCAATGAAATAATTTTGAAGGTCTTCATACACTTCGGGGTCAGTCCAAATGATAATTTCGTAATTTTTGGTGTAATCTCCGTCACCACCATAAGCATCAAAATCCCATTCCCAAATAGCGGCATAGGCTAAAGGAGTTTCTTCATTTTCCTTTTTGATGTAATCAACGGCTTCTTCATAAGTTTTCTTTGTTTCACAAACCTCCCAATCCAAATCCTTTTCAATACCCGTTCCATCAAGATACCAATTTGCCCAACCATTCTTTTCTCCATCAATTTCCTCTTGTAAATATGTGGAAATGTGATATTCTTTGTTATCATTATTTTCAGCCTCTTTTTCCTCATTTTCGGATTCTTCGGGGCTATCTTCCTCTTTTGGTTCCATCTCTTCCGGGACATCTTCTTCAATATCGGTCAATTCTAACTTGTCGCCTTCTTGTAAAACGACTGTGAATTCTTGCTCTTTTGGTTTTTCTTCTTCGGGTTCTTCATCTTTACCAAATCCAAATGCTTCTTTGACTTCATAAAATGTTCCTCCTGTGATTAAATCCATCTTTCCATCTTTCAAATCTTGCACAAATTTCAAATATACTTCGTGGTCAATGCCCCTGTCTTCGTGTATTCCTTTCTTAAATTCCTCTAAAGTCGGAGTCCACAGCACCATATCTCCCTGCAAATATGACGCTTCAATGTCCTCCATAGGGTGTTCCATATATTCATCGTATTGTTTTACCCATGCTTCTTCTTCTTCTCTAAGCAGTTCGGATGCGTCAGTATGTTCGGCAGAAAAATTCTCATTTGACGGCTCTTGTGGGAATGGCTTCTCGGAAGGTGCGGAGGGTTCAACGGATGCAGGGGAAGGACTACCTACGGTATCAGCATGATTCAACAGGTCATCCAATGGCCTCATAAGTCCCCCTGTTTTGAGGACTTCATCGGGTGTGAATCCGTCTTTTTCAGTTATGCCTACTTCATGTCCTTTATTCCCAAACTTACCATCTTTATCATAGCCTCTTATGATGACGGCTTCTGCGGCTTTAGCATCAAACCCATAGATACCTTCAAAGTCGGCCTTAGTAACGGTCTTAGGGAGTGTTTTGCGGCCATTGTATTCGCCTCGTAGGGTATAGCGGATTGAACCACCTTTGGACACAATAGCCTTGCCTTCAACAATCGTGGCTTCGTGCTTCTCTTTCAATGAAGGAACATAGCCTAAGAATTTTCTCACAGGATTTTTTGTCTTAGACATGATAATCAATTGTCCCTTCCGCTATCTAATACTCTCCATGAAGAATTGTTCATGGCTAATGGAGAAAATTACCACAATTGGTCGGATGGTTTAGGTCTGTAAAGAACCCCTTCTTGGCCGAATGCGCCTACCCCCATACCGAGTGAAGGGCCGTGAAAGAACGAGTCTTCTGCGTTCAAGTAATCGTATTGATAATCGTTTTCTGCTTCGGCCTGTTGTTCGGCTTCTTTTTCCTCATTCTCGGATTCCATTGATTCCATTTCTTGCTCTTGTTCCTCAATTACTGATTGGGATTCGTCAAGAAGGCGTTCATAGCGGTCTTTTTCTTTCTGTGCTTCTGTGCCTCGTCTAAAGCCACCCATTGAATATCCAAAAGCAAGGCCACCAACAGTTAGCAAACCTATTGTAGTATGTGGGCCAAACATTCCGCCAACGCCATTCACTACACGGTCATAACCCCATCCCGCCAAACAACCCAATGCTAATCCGAAAGGAATTAAAACAGGCATAGATTTGAATTCCGTCATCGTGGTGTTTTCAACGGGTTCTTCATCATCTTCCATTTCCCCTGCGAGAACCTTATCACGCAATTCACGGAAGTCAAGGACAGCACTCATAGTATCATTTAGTCGTTCCCGTTATCTAAAGACACCGACAATCTTAGACCTGTGCTTGATACTCGGTAAAAGCATCCGTAATGACCTTCATTTCTGCATCGTGGCGAGTGGTCTGTTGTGCAATTTGACGAGCCAAGTGAGCGCATTGATTTGCATGGATTGTGCGGCGTGTTTCAAGGTTTTCTTGGTATGCTTTATAGAGAACTTGTTGAACCTCATCGGTGATGTTAAAATCACTTAGCGATACAATCCCATTCATGGATTGATGGTAAAAGTATTGGTTCAAATCTTGCTTGCGGGTGTAGTCATGGTATGAATACATGATATGTCCATTAGGGAATGACGAAGTATCAATCGGAAGGTGTGCGATACCCGAAATGTGGCCTATAAGAGCCGTTCCTACACTAACTGTGTTTGCATCGTCAAGAAGCCCTTGAACAAGGTCTATGACCGCTTCTCGCATGGATTCTCCGGTCTTGTCTGCGAGCGCATTAGCCGCATCCACCTTGACCTTGATTTTAGGTTCGGCAGACTTCAAGAAGTCCTTCACATCGGTCTTGAATTGAAGGAGGTTATCGTTCATATCCGAAAGGGTTGGTGTGAATTTTCCGAAGAAGGTTCGGGGTGGTGCAAAGACTACTGTGTTCTTCTTATTTACTTGGTCGTGAGGGATTTTGAACCAACAATCATCACTTCGGTTGCGTGAAGTCCATGAATGACCGATAGATTGCGCCATCGGGTTGTCTTGGAAGAATTGGTCGTTCTGTGCAATTCGGAGAGCGATAGCAGGGTGATTCTCAACGATATGTTCCATAAATGATTCCATAATGTCAAAGCCGAGAAGAGGGTATTGATGAACCATTGAGCGTTCATACCCGCCATGAAGGAGGTAGTATGTGTTGAATCGCCACATTGAGCGATAATCTCCTGTGGATATATCAATCATGTCGTCAATTTCATCATCCGTAGTGTTGGTATCAACACAATTATTACGGACATTACAAGTGATAATGTGTGTATTGGATTGACTGAAATACTTTTGGTTAATTTCTCTTGAAAATTCGCTCATAGCCCTTGTCATTTCTTGCCTCGGGTCGGTAAAATCGGAATCACTTCGGCCATCGTAGTAAGGATTGGTTGTTGTTGTCTTTGCCTTAGCAACATCACGCATTTGAATCAATTTTTCTCGCATGAGGGTTTGAAGGGTTTGATTCATTTCATACCTAATGATGTGAGGCAATAGGTGTCCATAAACAGCATTCATTAAGCCATAATAATTAGAACAGGCATACTGTTCATTTCGGATATTCGCCATACGGGTCTGTATATCTTCCGCAGTATCACCTGCATTCTCAATTTGATGTTGAACAGCCACTTGAAGTGGATGCCAAATCTCGGTATCATTGTGGTTGTAATTGCACCACATAATCCCTTCGGAAGCCGTTCTTGCACTATCGGTTTTCAATTGGTCGTATCGGATTGCTCTTGTCGCCATGTTTCCCCGTCTGCTAAACGGGTTAATAAAGGTTTTTATCAAGAGAATAAGTGAAAAAGTGAAAAACGCATTACTGCATCTAAATTAACTTAGTCGGGTGAATCTAAAAAAGACTAACTCACTCGTTTCCAAGAGTGTTACCTGAATAATTTTGTCCGAAAGACGCATTGGTATAAGCGGCGGCGTTCATCCAAGAAGCACCATCAATCAATTCCGAAAGATTATTTTGCGCCGCCATAGGGTATGCAGTTTGACCTACATAATTTCCCGAACCCGATACAGGTTCAGCAAGTGGAGTGATAACGGGTATTGAGGTTCCGCCGGAGTTTATGGGAATTTGATAGACACGATTTGTTCCAAGAACTACATCGCCACGATTATTTACACCATCTGTTCCATTAGCACCTGCATTGAATGTTTCCGCATTTTTTCCAATAAGTCCAACAAGGAATGACTTTGATTTATCCACAACGGGTTGTAATTCCTCATCAAAAATGTATAGAATTAAGGCAGTTATACCCGCACCCATGAATAATGTTTTCCATTCCATCTAAATCACTTTTCCATTATTTTAGCACCTAATACTAATGCGGCCATTGTTGCGGCAGAAAGAAGTCCTACTCCAACCCATGCACCTGCGCCGAAATATGCCCCTGTCTTGAACGGTTCTTCTAATTCAGCACCATAGTTTTGTGTTGGTTGATACGAGGTTCTATCCACATCAACGGATTCTAAAGGTGTGTAGCCATCCATTGAAAGAGAACCGTTTTGAAGATAACCTGCGGTGTCTGCATTGTGTGTCTTGAACTGACCATTATTTCGGTGTTTAGACCACTTTCCATAAAATTGTCCGTTTTTCTTGTTATGCCAATGATTATGTTCTGCACCATATACATTTGGTTTTCCGTCCATTTCTAAATGTTCAGCATAACATTCTTTGCATAATGCCGAAAGGAACGGCCCATCAAATTCAACATGAGCCACAATCGGTTTGTCTTTTTGGCAAACATCACATGAGTTATTCTCGGATTCTTTTCTTGAGAATAATGGTGCTGAAAAATTCTCATTTGACGGTTCTGTTTCCGGCCCATCTTGTCCGGTAATGTCTGCGGGTGCAGGTGGTAGTGGGTCATCGCCTTCTGCATACCATTGAGATACACCATGACCGAGAGGGGCTTCAACGACTACTGAATCAACGCCGGAGAATCCTTCAAGGGAAACACCTTCTTCAACAGTAATGTTGGTAGTGGATTCGTCAAGAAGTGCTTGTTCTGTTCCTTCTGCGCTTCCGAAGTATTGATTTACTCCGTGTCCGATAGGTGCGCCTTCTTCAATAGAGTCAAGAGGTGCATATCCATTAAGTGAATCGCCTTCTGCGGCCATACAGGAACAACCACCGCAACCACAAGAACCGTCTGCATTAAATGTTGAATTAGTAGGTTCATCAAAGGAAGATGAAGAAACCATATCGGGTTCGTTAGATGGGGCATAGGTAGCATTTTCGCCTTCTGCACCATAATTAGCAGTAGGTTGGTTTGAAGTCAAATCCACAGTAGCCGAATCAGAAGGTGTATAACCATTAAGTGTTTCATCTCCGACCATAGCCATGCTTGGGTCATAATAGTTTCGTTCAGTCTGTTGTGCGTTTTCCATATTTTCACTTCCTAATTTCAATAATTGTGAATAATCCATTCCTTGTGCTTCGTAAAATGCTCGGTAGTGTTCTTCGGCCATGTGAACAAGAGTTCCTTCGGCTTCTGCTACCACAGTTTTACCTGTTTTATCTTCCACAGGTTCCCATTCCTTTCGGAATTGTGGAGGGGCGTGACCTGCTTGTGTTAATCCTTTTGGACAATCTGCAACGGGCTTTTGATAAGTGAGTTTGAATTCACCGGACTTAGATGCAGAAACACCAAAGAATCCTAATTGAACAGGACAAGCGACTAACTTTTCACTTCTTCGCCAAACGGATTTTCCATTTTTGTAAGTGTGCTTATTTCGCATCATTGTTGGGAAAGTAATTTGCCCATTTACCATTGTTCCCTTTGCATAATTCTTTGAGGGTGTGAGGAAATACTCAACACGCTTTCCACGCTCGGTGTGCATAATCAAATGAACGCCCGGATTTGAAGGAGAATCCCAACGAATACGAGATGCAGGGATAGGGGCGTTGGAGTCAAGGAATGTCCTATCAATCCAATTACCCTTCATTTTAGCCAAATAGTTATCTCTATCGTTGTGATGCTTGTTAGGAAGGTGGACTACAACCCGAAATGATTTCTTTCCAAGACGAGTTCCTTTCGTAGCCGGTGTAAGATACTTTTCCGACATTTCACCGAAGCATTCACGATATTCAGCAGGGGTGGAAAACAAAAACGATGTTCGGGCATTCTCAAGGTATTCCTTGCGAGGTTCCATTCGTGGCTTTGCACCCATAGGGTTGTTTTGTTGTTCTCGTTATCTAAAGACTCGCTTCATCCATGAATAGATGATACGGTATCGTCTTTGGATTTGTAGTGATTATATTTTGCTCGGTTAGTGGCAATAGTCTTCAATGCAATTTCCAAATTGTTCTGTGTAATCTTGGTTGTTTTCTTATAACCCGAAGCCTCTAAGGAATCCATGTAAGCAACCATAACCATTTCTTTCAAATGCGCCCCTGTCATTCCTTCGGTATCTTTAATCAAGGGTTTTAAGTCAATCTTTTGATGATTAAATGCCGACAAGTATTTCTGTAAAATATATTTCCTAAGTTTCTCATCGGGGAGTCCAAAATCAAGCCGTAAATCAAATCTTCCGGGTCTATCAACCAACGCTTTATCCAAGTATTCGGGGTAGTTTGTAGTAGCAATTGTAATCACCCCTCCATTGGATTCAACCCCCGCTAAACAATTCAAAAATTCACCGAGAATCGGATGGTCGCCACCCTTTGTTCTATCAATTCCTCCAAGTGTATCAATATCTTCAACCACCATGATTGTCGGAGAAACCTTCCTCGCAACCTCATACAATTCTGCAATTTGTCCTCGTTCTTCAATATCTTCGGAAGTAATATAAATAATTGTGCTTTCCACTTGATTCATAATGGCTGAACAAGTCAATGTTTTACCTGTTCCGGGTGGGCCTGTAATCAAACAACCACGGCTCGTAGGAAGTTTCTTTGACTCATACAATTCTATGTTCTCAATAAATTTTACTATATTTTTATCAAGTGATTTACGCTGTATCGGAGTCAATACTACATCATCCCAACCCACCTCTTCAATGTTAATAAATTGAAGTTTAGCATTGACTGTATTATTTTTCAAAATACCTTTTGTAGCCGCATAATCTTCATACGATTTATGAAAATCTTCTATTTTTACTTCGGGAAGGTGAATAATTTGCACTTCAATATGTAATCCATCTAAAGGTGTGAAATCCATAATAAATGGAACTCCATCACTTTTTCTTTTAATGAATAATGATACACGAATGGGCATTTTTTCCTTACCGTGTGGATAATCAAATTGGTGGAATTGAATTCCCGTAGGTTTTCTTTTATTCATAGAGAATCCGAGTTTTTGCACAATGTCAAATTCACTATCTATCCAACCCATCATATCATAAATATAAATTGGGACTTTATCTTCTTCCCAAAATACCCAATCGGATTCGGAGGATTCAATATCCGTAATTCCTAAATAATCTAATGTGGCTTCTTCTAATAAATTAGGTTCGCCTTCACTAACCTTCAAAACTTTTCGGGCAAAATTCAATACAGCGTCTTCCGAATAAGGGATTTGTATTTGACCCATCGGAGTTTCAATATGGAATAATTTGCCCATAATCATCTATTGTGAAATGGCGTATCTATATGTTCATAATTCTATCACGCATTACACCTTTAAGGGTTTCTATGAACAATTCCGAAGTCCCAAATGGGAGGTCTTTTCTTGCAGGTCTTGGGTGGATTTTTGTAAAATAATCCGAATTAGAGATGAAAAACGCATTTATGTCATCTTGCGACCTCCCTGACGACACTCCCGATTGCGTTCCAAGTGAGCAAGTATTTTCTTCACCAATGTAATGAAATCCACCAATTAAAGGTAGCGGAATATATTGTCGTCTTTGAGAAGTAGGGATAGAACGAGGGTCGCCCACGATACGAAGAATCAATTCGGTATCTTCTGCCATGCCCATAGATTCGTCATAGCCACCAACGGCTTCAAACGCCTCCCTTTGTATGATAGTGCCTGTCGGTGTAGGGGGATGGCCGAAGAACCAATAGTAGGCATAATCGGGGTTGCTATCTAAAAAAGATTGGTCTTCCCAATAGCCATAGATTCCTTTCATTATACTCTTCTTACCCGTCATTTGAGATATGATAGGATATTCGCAATCAAGAGCAACAGACCAAATAGCGACTTTGGAAATTGATTCTTCAATTGCATTTTTCATTTCCAATAAATAACCATCATACCAATAATCGTCACCATCAAGGAATGCGAGGTATAGATTAGAGCCGACTGATACCGCTTGATTTCTTGCGCCACCTACGAGGGTATAAGAAGGGTCTTGGCGCAGATAATTGAAGCCATAGGACTTCACTACGGCATTTGCATCATAGTCTTGATGTTGGATAGGCGTTCCATCACAAACATAGACTTCGTATTCTTGAAAGGTTTGGGCTTTGATAGAATCTAATGCTCTCAAAAGAAATTCTTCGGAGATGCGGTAAATAGGAACGATTACATCAAACATGAATTACCATTGAGGGGTTATTCATCTATAACTTTCCACTTCATTTCAACAGTAATTCCATTCCCACTTAATTTGGTTGAACCTTCTTCTTCGTTGTAATCGGCAATTAACAATACTTTCATATCGTTGTTAGCATCTTCAATCAATTCATTAACGGTGTCAAAATCATCTTCCGAAAGGGCTTCCAATTGAGGGTGGAATGGTGAAAAGTCAATGTTATCCCAACAATTCTTGGTTCCCTGTATGAAGATGATATTGTCAATTGTAGCCTCACCACGATAAATAGTCATGGTTGCTTGAACATTATCTTTGTAATCCATCAAGTGAATGATTCGGTGGGTTTTACTCCATATACTCCCTTGATTAGAACGGGGGTCAGCAAAGCCACCCTTAGACCACATTTCGTAAAATTGTAATTTATCAAAGTAAATGTCCGTTAAGAATACAGGGCCAAATGAAACATCTGCGGTATTACAGAAAAATCCCATGTGTCCGTATGATGAATCAATGCCGCCTTCGTCCGACCAAATTTCCCAAGCCATATTACGGGCTAAGGAGTGGGGGTTATTAAAGGTTTCGTAGCAATTATCCGTTCAGCCTTACGGCTTATTGATAGTAAAATACCATTCAATCCGTTGCTTTACCACTTTAAGCAGTAGGCATTGGTGCGGCGGTTTGCGACTGTATTAGAGTGCGCTTATACCAATCCACATTTCCGGGGTTGATGGAAATTCCCATCTCAAGCAACTTGTTTGCGATGAGTGCATCCGGCCCGTCATAAAGAGTGTATTTCATAAATGCTGACAATTGATTGCCAAGTAGGGCAGTAGCCGCACCTGCGTCCACGAAAGCACCGTTTTGGTAAGTGGTTACGAGAGCATCAAAGACTTGACCCGGTAGCACATAGACATCGGGGTATAGGTTGAAACAAGGTTGGAAGTCTGTGCTTCGTGGGTAAGGACTTGCCGCACCCGGAATACCATCGTTGCCCACATTGTCGGGGTCAAGGAAATAGTCGGTTGTGTTGATTCGGACTTGGATGTATGCACGGTTTCCATAGACACCGTTTTCTGCACCATTCTCAAGGCCACGATAGTATTGTCCTGCCGCATCTCCCGAAAAGAGGAAGGCGGTTGGGGAACAAGATACATCCTCAATTACAACGAATTGGGTTGCGGTTGTTTCTGCGGGCTTGGTAATGTTATTACCTACTCCACCGATAAAGATAGAAACTGCTGTTCCTGTGTTAGCGTTAGCCCAAGCAGTTCCGCTTTGGCTATTCCATGCGTAAATTTGGCTTCTCATACTCATAATATCATCTCCATGTTTAATTCATTCCCAAGCGGGCGAATTAAGCACTACCTCCGTTGGTAGCAACTGCCGCAACACGGCTTCTTTGTTGCTGTTCAATAAGGGTGCGCTTATACCAATCAACATTGTTTGGGTTAATGGTTACGCCTAACTCAAGGAGTTTGTTCGCAATAAGGGCATCGGGGCCATCGTAAAGGGTATATTTGACAAATGCTGACACAACGATTGTGTTTGTTGCCGCCGCACCTGTTAGTGCGCTTGAACAAGAGTAAAGGATTTGGAAAACTTGACCCGGAAGCACATAAATGTCGGGGTAAAGGTCAAAAGACTTTAGCAACTGAACATAATCTGTTAGTGCATCAATGGTTGGAGAGTCTGCGCTACCTCTTGGGTAAGGGGAAGCAAGTCCCGGAACACCACTTTGGTCGGTAACATCGGGGTTTTGGAAGTAATCGGTTGTGTTAATTCTAACTTGCACCGCACCGCCATTGTATGCAGAACAAGCGATGTCCTCAATTACGATAAATTGGGTTGCGGTTGTTTCAGCAGGTTTGGTAATGTTATTTCCGATTCCGCCAATGAAAATGTCGTATTCACGGTTAATTGGAACTAACTGTGGAACTGCATCTGTGCTTCGGCGGAGAGTGCTTGTGGCGGTTGCCGTAGCAAGATTGCTCCATTCATATACTTGACTTCTCATACTCATATTTTTTCACATTCCTTGTGTTATATCTTCTTTGATTTTTTGACTATCTAAAGGGTTGCCCTCAAACCTCGTCTTGTAGGTCAAGTGGGTCAAATCCTGTCAAGACAGCGACACCAAGAAGAGTAGTAATTAGCCCCATAATTCGGAGAAGGGTAATATCACCAATTCCGAGAGGGATAGAAAAGAGAACACGATTTAGAATATCGCCCATCCAATTTCCGCCAACAAGTGTGACACCACCAATGATTGCGAGAGAACCTCCAACAGTCCATCTGCTTAAAAGCATTCCTTTAATTTTATCCATCATATTTAAGCACCAAACCTACGAAGAAGCATTGTTGCGCCTACGAGGACACCAACCGCACCTGCGACTGTTCCTACTGATACGCCCATGACACTCTTGCCCATCCAATCCGAACCTCGTCCGAAATGTCCGAGTCCAAGACCGAGAATTGATACACCGACAACAGTTTTACCCCATGTAGTAGTAGTCCAACTTGTTAGCATTTCAGTATTCATTCAAATAGCCCCCATTATAACATTAAGAACAACACAAGAACCAACAACGACACCTACTGCGCCTACTGTTGTTCCTACCCATCCACCGAGCATACTTTCAAGACCCATTCCGTAGCCGAAATGTGTCAAACCGAGAATTAGAACGGAAGCACCGACAACAATTTGTCCGGTAGGTGTTTCAGTTCGCTTGCATATATCTGTAATTATAGCCTTCATATTTTCACTTCCTGTTTATTGTCCTAAGACGCTCCCATGACCTTCTGCGCCCGCCATGAAGTTTCCGATGAATCCTGTTTGGTTGCTTTCTGCATACCATTGGGTTACACCATGTCCACTTCCTCCGGCGGAGGGGTTTTCGTATGATGGGAGAATATATGTGTCAAAAACATCTTGCATCCCGCCACCTAATTCTTTAGTGGTCGGAATAATACCTGCTTCCATTGAAACATCATAAGAAGTCATTGAAGGTGCGGAGTCTGCCATTGAAGTTCCGCCGACTACATTAGCCATTGAATCATCTCCGGTCTTGATACGGTTTCCGCCTACATCTGTTGATGCGGCAAACTTCTTCATATCCATTCTGCGGTTTAGAGAAGTAGCGGAATTAAGATTTTCAGCACCGAACCATTGTGTGACTCCATGACCCATAGCCGCTTCTTGGCGAACTGAATCAAGATTGTTTCCAACCATAGCCTGTGATTCTTCCACTTGAGGGGTTCCCGAAGTCATTTCTTGCTCAATTGTTTCTGCGCCATAATCTTGAGTAGGTTGATAAGATGACCTGTCCACTTCAACGGAGTCAATTGCTTCGTAATTAGAAAGGTTCATGTCGCCATAATATCCACTTTCTGCTTGCTTAGTTAGCATACGGTTAAGTGGGGCAAAGAATCCTATGTTAGTATAACCAAGAATCTGTGCTAATGTTGCACCTGCAAGAATTGTTCCACCGACTACAAGTGCTGATGAATACTTTGCTGTGCTATTTTTCTTTCCAAGATAGAACATAGATGCACCCATTCCACCTGTTATAAGTGTGCGAAGAAGATTACCTGCGGGTAGCATTTGCATAGGAAGTCGCATAAGAGCAATACCTACAACGGATGCGCCGACAAGACCACCCATAGCCCAAACGAGAGAACTTCCTGCCGACTTATCGGTGATTGTTTCCTTGAGTGCTGATGGAATGCCTTTGATGGAATCCACTAATGGGTCTGCGATATTAGATTTAGCGGCATTGATTACATCCATTATTGTTCACCTTGTGTTAATTATCCTTGAGTTCTTCCGTTATCTAAAGCCTCTTATTCAAAAAGGTCTTGGATTGGCCCCCGTTAATTTGATATGTTGGGAGGGAGATGTGGTAGGTGGTGCAATAAATTGTTCCGTGTGTGCAGTAGTTAAGATAGGAGGTGAAACATATTCGGAAGTGAGAATATCCAATGGCTCTCCTTGTGAATAAAGGAATGAATCGGATTGTAGCGGATTATCAATTGAGGAAACGATAACTTGGCCGCCTACGAATTCACTAATTCCTGTATTATCTGTTTTATTAACGCAAATCTCGGTTATCTTTGATTTCAAATCCATTGATAAATCCATCTCTTGTATAGTAGTAAGGAATCTGTGCATTGAATTATGGCCACTTTTCCAAACTAAGGGGGTTGCCTTTTCGGTTGGCTTGTTTGTAAGGGATGCCCAAAAACCTGCAAGTCCATTAACTGCTGTCATCCTATTCAAAGCCCAAGTTTTTGAGGATTGGTCGTATGATACAGAATATCCATTACTTACTTCTTGACTAAAGGAATCGGGATTCGGTGCATTTGGTGGCTCCGTTGGTGGACGCACATACGCTGAAACAGGATTCGGAATATAAGATGCAAGAGGCTCTCCAAAAATAGAGGTAGCAATATCTTCCGATTCATAGAAAGCATTCAAACGATAATGACCATCACCCAAATTAGAAGCAACACCGTGCATAGCATCAGCCATGAAGGAGCGACCCATAACTTGATTTTGAATGGCGAGGTCAAGGTTCATAATCATACCTTATTCCCCCTGCTATCTAAAAAGTATGGTATAGATAAATCATTTCCACTTAGAAAGGACACCAATTCCAATCAATGTAGCAATAGTAATACCGATAGCCCCACTATGGTCTTTTACACGATTTATCCAATTTTCCGACTCTAATGTATTATCTGCGGCTTTTTGTTCCATATCTTCGGAGGCTAACTCTTCTTTTATCTGTGTAATCATTTCTGCTCGGAAATCATCTGCTTGACTTTCTGCCTTTCTTACAGTTTCAATAAGTGATGTGATTCCTTCCGATTCAATTTCCACAACAAGCGGTTGTAAATCAGCAACAGAAGCCCTTTCAACATTCTTCAATGCTTCCATGTGTTCCTCACCTGCATAATTCATCCGACTCCATGTAGCACCCGCTACTGCCGCATAGGTTGGTTTAACATCATATCCCGATGCCTTAAAATTAGAAACGATACGAGCAACCGCAATTTCACCTGCTTCGGATTCGGATTTGAATAACCATTCTTCATAATCTGCTAACTTCATTGAGGAAACATCTCGGAAATCTTCGGAATGTGCTTCCATAAAAGTATCAAGTGGGTCGGGGGTATTATCCATAAATTGATTTGTTGGTGTTTCCATTGGGCCATTTTGTCCCACAGGTTCCATAGGCGGATTAGGTGGTAATGGCTCACCTACATTTTCGGAAGCCAAATTTTCTCCGCCGGTATTCAAAACATTATCTCCCATAATTTGAGTAATGTTATCTTGAATAGTATCTATTTCCTCTTGAGGAACAGGTTCGCCGTCACTCGCATAATCGGTAGCCTCACCTTCTGCATACAAAGAATCAAATCCCGACATAATAATCAATTGTCCTTCCCGTTATCTAAAACCAACGAGTCAAACATTCGCTTCAAACATTCTATGAGGTGGATAAAGATAATGTGCCATTTTGATTAAATGTTGTTCATATTCTGCACCGAAAGCATCCGAATCCACATCCCATGACCCACAATTCCTACACCTTGCATCATCCATGTAAATTGGATTGGCACACTCATAACAAGTATCAATAATTTCGCCATCGTCTAATGTTTCAGCATTCATCTCAACATTTTCTGCATACATTATAGGACGACCATGTGCCGCATTAACTTCTGCACAATAATTGATAATTTCGTCTAAATCTGTTTTTGTTTTTGAAAGAATAATTTTTTCAATTTTCGCATATCCTTTTGTCCTTGAACTTCCGTCTGCACTAACTTCAAAAATCTTATCTGCGGTAAAATTTTCTCCAACACTATATTCTGTGCTATATGGAAGGGGCATAACGCCAACCATAGTGACTCCCTCCACTAAAACTTTATTTTTATCTCCGGTAATTTTCTGTGTAGTCTGTCCTTCATAATCCTCTTCACCCACAATAACTGCTAAATTAAATGGAACATAATCATCCATCATTGAGGAAGTTAAATTTGCTCGTTTTACAATCTCCACCTCATCGGAATTCTCGGAAATCTTTTTCATTTCCGAATCAGTTAAAATAAAAGCAATTTGGTATTCAGCCATATTCATACCCTCCGAACACGCTTCATAGCACCCGATGACCTATCTATGACTACTGCTTCTGTGTCCGAAGATTGACTAACTGTATTTTCAATAGCCCATTGAGCAAGACTCATTGAAGTTGTCCCATCTGTATAATTAGCATTAACTTTGTCGGAAAGTGGCCCACCTACTGAACCATTAAGTCCTAATACATCGGGGGTTGCTCTCCTTGAACCTGCACGACTCGCCCCAATATCTCCCGCATCCTGTGGAGTAAATAATGGAGTTTGACCAAGAACACCGAGATTGAACATTTTGTTATACACCGATGGCGGAGTATTTTTATTTCCTGTATATCCCGTCATAGATTGAGGAATGAAAGGTTTAACCGCAGGGTCAAGTGAAACAGGGTGTGTTTCTTTAATAACACGATAATTGAAATCCTTTGGCTCTTGACCATCAATACTTAAATAGGGTGATTGTCCGGGTGCTTGGGCTTCTTTAACATCTTCGGAGGCTTGAACCATAGCCATTTCGGGTTCAAGATAAACTTCATCACGGTTAAGGGCAATATCTGTATGTGCGCCAATTCCGGGGTCATTGTAGTCCACATATCTTTCGGTTGGCAAAGCGGCAAACCGACTACCCATGAAACTACCATCAAGACCCATTGGAATAATATCAAGAGCATAGCCTGTGGATTCAACAACCAATTCTTCGTATTGAGCAGGGTCTAAATCTCCTATATCGGGGTTTTCAATCAATTCGGGGTCATTGTCTGCTCCAAATACCTTATTTACCCCTTCCTTGAGATATGGGAATGCTAATATGGCCGCTACTGCACCAATACCAAGTGTTAGAAGACTCGGTGTTTTACTTTCAGCAAGGTAATTATCCTCATCATCTAAAATCATTCCCTCATCTAATGTATATGAACCGATTTCTTCCATATTCTCATCTTGAATGCTTATTTCCACCATTTCGTCATCATCCTCGTCATCAATAACTTCAACGACTCCTACCATCTCATCTCGGATGTTGGAAACAACAGCCATGCCGTCTGCGACTACATCCATTTCTGCGGTTCTCTCATGTTCCAATGTTTTATCGTAATGTTCCCAACTTATAGTATTAAATGTTCCATAACCGTCTGCGCCGCAGTTATTACAAGTCATTTGAAAATCCGAGCCTTTCCCTGCATGACCCCACGAAGCCATTTCGGAGTCGCTGTGGTCGCAATCTTCAATACAACAAGATTCTGCCTCGTCTTCATCATCGTGCATATCTCCGCAAGCATCACATTCCCACTTTGGGGTTGCTTCAAAGGTTTCAGCACCATATCTTTTGATAATTGGGTGAGAGGCGAGCAATCCTTCAATTTCTTCTTCATCAATCCCACTATCGGCTTTACATTCGCTTAATGCTTCCATTGTTGCTCTTAATGCGGCTTTCAATTCGGGCAACATCTTTTCGGGAGGATAAAATGGGGCTTCAAAGGTTTCTGCACCCCACATATCACCTTCATGTTGTTTCTTATTCTGTGGGTGGTTCTTACCTGTCCATCCACATCCACATTTACCATTTATGGGCATTAGACCTACACCACGCTCACAACCATAACAAGCACCACAACCATAGCAAGAATCTTCATCAATACATTTACAGTTTGCTTGTTCGGTCATTTCCTTTTGGTATTTCTTTAGCATTAAATCCATTAACGATTCGCCTTCGGCATCAAGCCGTGAACCATTACCAACTGTATAACCCACTTCTGTTTTAGGTGTCTTATAGGCTTCACTATCCACAGGGAATGTTTCGGGAATGTGTGTTTTAATAGTCCAATGGCTATCGTGACCATCTTGAATGCAAGATTGACAAAGAACATCGTTTGCCGCCATATCCGTCATTTCAAACAATAATTTGTTTGTTTCGCAAACATCACATGAGTTACTCTCGGATTCTGCATCGTAATCGGGATTGTGTGGGGTTTCACGACCCCCATGCACGACTCCATACCAATAATTATATTGCTCTTGGGCTTCTTCATCATTAGGATTATCTTTTAAGACATCTTCCCACATTTCTAAAGAAGCAATATCCGAATCTTCTGCATCCCAATGTTCCTGTGTTTCATCGGGTTCTCTTGTGAAAGTAGCAGGGTCTAATTCCTTGATAACTTTCATCTCGTTAATTGTGCAATTGCAGGGAACAACCAAACCATTACTTGCTTTTCTCAATTCTCCAAATGTATTTCCTTCAAATTGAGGTAATGACTCATGGTTGTATAAAACAGTATAAGATTTTTGGGCTATTTCTTTAGGTGTATATACCCCATCCCTTTTCGCATGAGGATTCATAGGACAATTCTCAACATGAATCCTAATCGGCCAATCATCAAGTGTGAATTGATAACGGGAACGACTAATTTGTTTTGCATTAAATGATTCTGCACCCCATCCTTCTTTGCCTTTGAGGTGTTCCATATCGCAATTCCGACCATCGGCCACTCCATCTTCAATATGTTCCTCAAAACATCCACTATCACAGTAGGCTAAGTCGCAGAAATCACATCCTCTATCTCCATCTTCACCACGACACACAACACAAGTCCCTAAAACAGTTTTGTATTTTTCACCATCATGTCTTTTGGGAATTAAGCAATCATCACAAGTTCCAACCTCACCAAACAAGTCATGTAGCCCCTTCCTTTCACCACATTGTTCGCAGTTATCGTAAGAATCGTGAATACACCACTCACTCCCTTCGCATTCATCCCATCCACAACGAGGCTTGTGAAGCAGACCATCTCCTTCTGCACCAAAATAGTCATTGTTATTGACCCATGCAAAGTTAGCGGCGGAGTTATCCATGTAGCCACCGTAGGTAGGTAAAGGATTGCCCGCAGGTTCGGGGTATGCACCCATGAGTTTAGCGAATTCCGCCGAAGTCATAGCATCATCACCATTAGACATAAGAATCCTTTGTCCGTTTTGTTATCTAAAGACGGCGGCGAGTAATTGTCGTCATAGGTTGAAATCCTCTTATTGCATCGCTTCCTTCAATATCTTCAAGAGTTATTACTTCATCATAAAGAAGATAGGGTCTAAGCATCCTTTCAAGGTTCTGTGTTATCGCATCCGATTCAGTCCATACATTCGCTGTAATTGGAATTGGAGATGGGTCGCCAATGTGTTTTTTGTAATCATTTTTATTATATGAAATCAATTCTGTCCAAGTCGGAGGCTTTTGATTAACTGCTATTTCTCCGTATTCTTCCGCATAAAATTCCTGTTTTAACCAAGTATTCGCAGTATTTCGCCAATTATTGTCGTGTCCTGCGTAAATCAAATCATTCTTTTCTTCCTCATTTGTCCATCCTTTTACATGGTATTCATCGGGCGGAAACAAAATATCAACGGTTGTAGGATATACTCTAACCACATACCCAATAGTTAATCCACCTGCGTCAAGAGTATGGCGAGCGATATTTACCTTATCTCCCACTAACCAATCGGCAGGGTTTCTTAAAAGCCCTACTTGGGATAAATCACCTTGTCTTTGTTGAGGGGACGCTACGGTTGATACAGAAGTTATAGTCTTTGAAATCACACTAATAGCGTCTTGGAAAAATTCATTTTGTCTATCAAATGAAATATCGCTAAATGTTCTGTCGGAACCATATTCTCCTGTCCCCATATCTTCCACTTCAATTTCAACGCCAAGATTTTTATTCCCTGCACCCATATAGCCTCCTGTTGTTTGTTGTCCTCGTCCTTTAGCAAATCCACTAAATGTGTCGGGGAATACACCCATACGAACAATAAAAGTGCTTTTATCTCCTGTAACCATCTCTTCTTTAACAATAACCCAATTTGACGGAATCCTTCGGTTTTTATCAAGATTGATACCTGCGAATTGTCGCAAGGATTTTTGAACAGCATCAAAATTCATGTCTTCAAGACCCCTGTTTGAAATTTTCATTGATGAAGGAACCCCATGCGATACCTTTCATATTATCTATGGATAAAGGAAGACCACTAATCATCATTTGGTTAATAATTAACCGTTCATTGATTGCCACTTCGGAAGAAACATCTTGAGTCACATTGATAGAAGAACCCGTCCACCAATCTTTCTGCCCTCTATGTCCAAAATGCTCATCTGCGGAAAATACAATTTTAGAGGGGTTAAAACCTGCAATAATTAAATCTTGGAGTCTTTCTTCGGATTGTTCGCCATCATCCCATAAAATAATAGCCTTATCAAGAAGCACCCGTTGAATTGTGCCTAATCCCGTATCTGCTACGGATTCCCGCACCGCAATAGAAACAACCCTATCTCCGGGTCGCCAATCGTGAGTAAAGGGGGTGAGCATAATGATAGATTATCGTTCCCGCTATCTAAAACCAATTCTTGCCTATCCAAACGCCTACTCCTACGAATAGAAGTGATTTCAAAATAGTGTAAGCATGGGTTTCAACCATATTACCTTCTGCATTAAATTGAACTCCACCGGAATACTCATCTTCTTGGACTACACCAAGAAACGGATTTGAAGACCTTTGAACTGTGGCCTGTTGTTCCGGTGTCATACTTGTCATTTCACCTGTTTCTTGGTAATCTTGAGAAACAATTGCGACAGCACTTTCATTAGCCATTGGATAGGCCGCCATGTTGATACCCAATTCTTCGGGGGTATAACTCATCATTGGAACGGATTCTCTAAATGCGTTGTCTGCCATAAATGTTCCATCTCCCATAGCCATCGGTCTTTCTCTTTGAGAAGGTATCATATCTTTTCTGCCGTTTTGGTCACGAACTACGAAGGAATCTCTCATCCTTTCCGTCATTCATTTCACCACATCTTTTGATTGCTTCTTTGATTTTGAAGATAAGTAGTTTGTGGCCCCCAATTTGGTTGAGAAACCTTAGCCGATGTTTGAGGGGAATGTAATTCTTCTGCACCATAAACATCACTTTGACCTTCAACCTCAACAGGGTTAATTTGACCTACTGAAAATTCGGAATCTTTGCGAACTGTTTTAGAACTTCCACAGCAACCTTTTCGGGCTTTTACGGCTGATTTTAAGTTATTCTCGGCTTTTTGTGCTGATGACCGGGAAGAAACCAATTTCTTACCTGCTAAGACCAAAGCGATACCTGCGCCAACTTTTATCCATAGAGGAATGCCCGAAGTTTCAGCCCATGCAATTTCGTTAGGTGGAATAGAAGCCGATGATTGACCCGTTCCATCTTCCCATGTCATAGCGAATGAAGAAGGAGAATGAAGTCCACCTGTTGTTGCTTCTGCTATCGGGCCTTCAATTTGAGCAAGTGATTCTGCATCTCTTCTCAAAGTATAATCCACATATCTCTTTTCGGGTTTGCGAGCGTTAATTTTTGACACTTCCTTTCCACGAATTTGACTGTATGCCTCTTCCATTGAACCAAAGTGAGCCATTGGCCTTTCCTTTTTACCGGCTACATTGAAAAGTGTTGAAAAGTAACCAATTCTTCCGTATGCGCCCATTGGATAGTATTTACCATCCTTTTCTGTAATTGCGGTGTAGTAAAATTTGTTAGAAGAACCTTGTTGATTAACAATGTATCTATCATAAATGACCTCTCCATACCCGCTATTCTTTAACTGTCTGCGGGCTGAATCAACATCTCTTGTGGAAGGGGCTAAAGTCCTCATAGCCTCAAAAGTTTGAGTTTCTGCGGATTTAGATTCGGGATTACAAGCCCCACATAATGTTCTATCTCCTACTCCGCCATAATCTTGCATAAAACGAATACTCATTCCACTCATGCCGCAACGAGTCGCTTTCCCATCATCTGTAAGCAAATGGTAAGTATTAGCATGACTTCGGAATTTGTAAGGGCGGGTTTCCGCAGAAAAATTAGAATTAGTAGGGGTTTCACTTGGGCCATCTTGTCCGGTAATGTTTTCGTTAAATGTTGGACTTGGACTACCTGTTGTTTCCGCATCCCATCCCTTTCCAAATATAATGTCCATTTGTGCTTTATTCATCCTATCATCGGATTTCTTCGCTTTGACTACTCTTACTCCCTTTCGGCCCGCTTCATCTCTTAACTTTTGAGTATAGAATCTTGCCTGTTCTTTGGTTCTAAACGCATCCGTTCTAAGTCCCTTACCATCCACTACGACAAAACCCCATGACTCTTCTGCGTTGAATGTTTCTGCATCCCATCCCTTTCCAAATATCAAATCCATTTGTGCTTTATTCATCCTATCATCGGATTTCTTCGCTTTGACTACTCTTACTCCCTTTCGGCCCGCTTCATCTCTTAACTTTTGAGCATAGAATCTTGCCTGTTCTTTGGTTCTAAACGCATCCGTTCTAATTCCCTTGCCATCCACTACGACAAAACCCCATGACTCTTCTGCTTCAAAATCTCGGTAAGTCCCTGTAAGGCGGTCTTCATAACCTCCACATTTAGGACATTTGAAATCTTCTCTATTGCTGTGATTGGAACAAAAGAAGCGACCACAAGCATTTTCATCACCCGCATAATCTCCTTGACAAGTAATCCATGACCCCTCTTCGTGACCTTTCACTATGTCTTCTAAATCCGAATCACAAACGATGCAATCAAAATTGGTTTCGGCGGAAAATGATTCTGCATTTTTAACATTTCTTAAATTATCATAATACGGATTGATATTTTTATACAACCATTGATTATCGGCTTGAGTTAATCCTCCCTTTCTATTTTTCTTGGCAATAAGTTTCTTTACCTTTTCTTTTTCTGCATCTGTTCCAAAGAATGTCGCCAACAATAAATAATTAGAAGTGTGTTGATTCGTGGATTCATACATATCGTAAGTTTGTCTTAATTTTTTAAGAACGGATTCACTTTGTTCTGCATTAAATGATTCTGCACCATATAATTTAATCATTTGTTTTCGTGTTTGTTCAAAACCCTCTAAAACCCCACCATCTTGTTCTGCACATTCAATAGCCTCACTTTCTGTTTCGTATTCGCTCCCACAATTCATACATACCCAATGACCCCATTTTTGTAAAACAGCCATTGTTTCTGCATTAAATGATTCTGCACCCCAATAATTTTGACACCATTCATCAAAAACAAGAATCAATTTCCTGTATTCTTCTTCTTCATAATAATCTATGTGGGCTATACTATCTCTTAATTTTCTTGATTCCTTTTCTCCAAAGTTTTCATACAATCCACTTCTTTTTGCCTTACGGATTAGTTTATTCTTTTCATTTTCTATTTTCTTAGCAAACGCCTTAAGACCATCGGCGGCGAATGATTCAGCATGAAGGGGTGAAAGATTGATACCGAAATTTTGTTGGCCGATAGCCCTACCTTCACCTGCGGGAATCCAATCGGGTTCTTGAACGGCTGATTCTTCTGCATTCAAATCAACAAGCGTTCCATCGGGCATCTTTTCTTGGAAATAGAACCCACTCACTAACCATCCTGTTTCATCGCTAATATCATCAACGATTTGGTCGGCAATTTCTTGCATATCTTTTGTGTCCCCAATATCATACACGCCCCCATCAACATCTAATACAAAGGTAAAATCTTGTGGAAGGTCTAAATCTTCTTGACCATCGGTTTCGTAATCAACGGATGATACAACAAAGGTTCTTACATTACTTTCTGCATTCTTTTCACCAAGCGGTGCGAATTGTGGTAAATTGGCTATTGCCCATTTTGTGAACGGTTCTTTAGCCTCCGACCAATCGGGTGAAACCCAATCGTCATATTTTCCTGTCGCCCATAGGTCAAAAAGTTCCTGTTCTAAGATTGTCCTATCGTTTTCTGCACACTTTTTACAACCCATAATTTCACTTCCATTTGTTATATCCGAATAATGCTAATGCACCGATTCCTAAACCGACTACTATACTCTTGACTGTGCCGCTATCTAAAGATGATTCTTCAAAAGGTTGGGTAAAAGTGTCAATTCCTTTCGTTGGTGCGGAGAATGATTTTGATTTTTTGACTTCTCCAAGCGTTTTCTCCTGCCAATGCAAATCCCGTTCAATGGGTAATTCCATGCCCCCAATACTTACATTCTCAAGTTCCGACAGACTGATATAACCAAGTTCGGGGAAACCCAAATCAGCATAGCCGAACATTTCATCTTTACCATCCCATTCTAAAATCCACCATTCTCCTATTCCGTAAGGATTAAAATAGTGTGCATAGACGATGGCCTCATCACCTTTTCCATCTTGAGAATACAATGGCGGAATCTTCTTGCCGAGTGCCGCCGTCATCATTTTGTGGCCTCTTGGGGCTTGTGCCTCAAATGATTCTGCTTCATCCAATTGCTCTCCGATTTCCCATTGACCGCTTGTTTCAGCATTCTTTACCCTCGTTAATGGTGTTCCGCAATAAGAATTATCAAACGGTCTTGAACCATAACCTGTAAAAGTATCTCCCGATTGTCTAATTTTCCCAAACCTTTGACTCTTTTTACACAATCGTTTGCCGAGCAATTTTTCGGGTATAGACCAACCTGTTGTATTTATTTTACTATCAATTTTAACACTCATTTCTTTTGTTCGCCATTTGTTGCATTCGGGGCAAAATCCAATCCATTCTGTTGCTTCAAAAGATTCTGCTTCGTAATCCTCTCGTAAAGAACCAAGTGGTTGTTCGTGATAACAGGCTTCGCAAAGGATTTCAACGGTGTTATTACGCTCAACCTTATGGGCTTCAACCATGTCTTCCATGATTTCCTCTTTCGTGCCGATGTCTTCTCCACACCCTTCACAACGAACCATAATCACTCACCACTTTCTTCTTCGGAATACTTCTTACAAACTGCGTCAAACGCCTCTTTATGTTCCAAATCTTCGGAATTAGCCGAAATCGCACCTTGACCTACGGAAAGACCTGTCAAAATTGTAAATGTTGATACGAAGCCCCACCAAGGGACATCTAATTTTAAGAATTGGTCTGCACCCCAAAGGAGTCCGGTAATTACGCCACCAACAACGACTCCTTTACCAAGAGCCTTCTCCATCCCTTCTTTGTGTTGTTCTGCAAGATATACTGTGAACCCTTTATCACAAGCAGAACGGATAGACATAGTTAATGATTATCTCTCTCGTTATCTAAAGAATGACCTTCAAATAAGGTGTCCTTCTGCACCGAATGTGCGACCTGCGTTGATACCGATTTGTCGGTGTCTGTTTGGTGTTAGTCCACCGAAGTCGGATGAGCGAACAGGTGGTGCAACATATTCGGATGCAAGTTTGATTCCGTTACTTGGTGGAATCATGTGTGTGAGGTTCATTTGCTTAGGTAAATTTGCTTGAGGGAGGATTGGTGCTTCACGAAGCATAACACGCTTAACTGTTGGTTGAACACTTACAGAAGGTGCGGAGAATAGTTTTCGTGGATTTGGTGGGCGGCTCATTGAAGCCCGATTGACTTCGTGAGCAGGGTTATTTCCAAATGACTCGGTGACGCTATGAATTAGTGTGTTAGGAATATGTCTTTCGGGATGAATTCGGTTCAAGTGAGAAACATTTAGAGTCGGGCCACTACCATAAACTTCCATAGTGTGAGATGGTCGGAGATATTGTGCTTGTGGGGTGATACCTTGACCACCACGAAGATTATAATTACCAAGATTACTTGAAGCGTCTGCACCTAAGTCCAAACTAAATTCTGCAAATTTTATTTCGGGCATAGAGGGACGATGAGAATTAGAAACAATACCTTGTCCATATCCCTTACCCATTACTGCTTCTGCCATGCTAATCTCCTTACTTGCAGGGATTGAAAACTTTTGCGCTTTAGGCATTTGTGGGGGTGCAGGTAGGGGTGCGTTTGGTGCGAGTCCTTGACCCATAGCGTTAAATGCAGGTAATGTATCAGCCGCAATCTGCACGGATGGAAATTGAGTCATTCGTGGCGATGGGGGCAGGTCGGGAAGAATTGTTTGTCCACTAATTGTGCGAGCCATGTATAATCATTCTCCCTTCTGTTATCTAAAGACTCACTTCATTTTGCGATAAAGCATAGTTCCACCCACTACACTTACACCTGCAATACCAAGCCATTTCCAATTACGAGCCACAAGAACCTTAGCCCTCTCAAAAATGTTTGAATTTGAATCTGCTTCCATTATTTCATTCTTGACTTCTGTTGAATCATCATCGGAAGGTTTAGGCATGGGGGTTGCACCGCCACCGCCACCATCAAAATTAACTTGTGGGGGTTGTCCCATTACATCTTCCTCATCTGTTGGTAGGCTTTGTGCGCTTATTGGGCCTGTAAGTCCTGCAACTATTTCAGTTCCAAGTGGGTCGGACATAAGATTAGCCATAGATGGATTTCCTGTTATATTTCCAAATGGGTCTGCCGATTCTGTTTTTACATCACGACCAATAGGGCTATCATTGGGGAGCATATTTATCACTTCTCTTTCTCGTTATCTAAAACCTCTTATTGAAGTATGATTGGAAGTCCTTTGGGAAAGTTAATAAACATTTTCAAATCATTTTCATAACTTTTCACCTGTTTTGTCACAGCAAATGTGGTTGGTTTAATGTTATCTCGGAGAAATGGGACGGCATGGAGCGTAGTCGTTCCTTGATACCACTTTTGATAATATGGTGTCGTAGCACCCCACGGAGAATTATTCTTTACATCTATATTATACCATTGTTCAAATGCGTTTTCCGTTGGTAAATACGCATCATATTTTTCCCATTGAGAATTAAATGGATTTGATGAGGGATAGGATGGCGAACCTTTCTCAAGCGAAACCACTTGATACAACATATTTTCCCCCAATCCAAAAACCTTCTTGACAAATTTAGCCTTATTGATAGTCGTTGGCGAAGGTCTTTTCATTATGGTTTTTCCATGTGGTGAAAGCAATATCTTTCTATCATTTTCCATTTCTGCCCAATGCGAAAAAGAGAAATCATCCATTTGAAGGGCGAAATAAATATCATCATACTCAACACGATTCACTTTATTATTTGAGTTAAGGATTTTGTAAGCAGGTTTTCCTCGTATTTTTGAACAAACAAAACCCCACATATCGTTTGATTGATACAATATATGAAATAGGGCTTGTCTATCATATCCATAATGTTTAGAAAATTCATCATCCGAAATGCACAAAGATTGTTCTTTTACATTCATGTGAGTAAGAATATCCGTAAATCGGGCATAATGCCGATAGAACACAATTGTTCCTAATGGGGTGCAACCATGCGGGGAGAACATTACCTTCATATTATCCGAAGGGGTATCTAACTGCTTAGGGTATTGACACCGAGATAGAAAACACCTGTGACGGCGGCAATTATACAAATTCCGACCAAAGGACTGTTATATCGGCCTTTAGGTTCCTCCGTTTCTTTGACATCGCCATGTTCCGAAATGTCAATCGTGTGCCTGTCTGCGGGAGAAACATATTCCAAATCGGGGAAATCATTTTCCACATCAACAGAAGCAAGCCCTCTCAAAGAATCTTGTGGTGGTAAGTCCGGCATCGCATTGAACGACTCCGAAGATTTAGCCCATTCACCAACAGGTGCGAGGGTTCTTGACGGTTCGGGGGTGAAATTGGTATCGGAAGAATAGGTAGCAGGTTTCATCTCAATGTTGTTTCCTGTGTGATTTACCTTTCTATCATCACGGATTTTGGATGCACGGAAGAAGCCTTCATCACGGAAATAGGAGGGAGAGTAGCACACTACTTCCCCTTGTTGTGCCGCCGAAATTCCTCCAAGAACTTTCTTTACTTCGCTTTTATCAGTCCCGAACCCCATTTGGTCTTCAATCGCTTTCAAATCACGGTGATTGATGAGATTGTGAATCATATAGACCGAACATTGTGAAAGTGCCTCTTTTGATACCGATGCAGGGCGTTGTGAGATAAGACAGACACCATAGCCGTTCTGCCTACCTAACTTACAAAGTCGCACGATACCGTCAAAGGAAACGGGCTTTCCTTGTTGGGGGACGAAATCTTGACATTCTTCAAAAATCGTCATAATTCCTTTTCCAAGTTTTGCTTGCAGTAAATCATCGCAGTATTCGGCAACGATTTGTTGTTGTTTTTCAAGGTTTAAGTCGCACATATCTATGACGAAGGAAGTAGGTTCTTTTTTGAGCCTATCAATCATTCCTTTGATGTTGAGGGTTTCTCCACCTTTAGGCTTCAATTCTTCCACATTGGGTAATTGAGATAATCCGCCATGTGCGCCAAGAGTGTCAAAACACACGAATTGAAGACCTACACGATTTATTTCCTCCATGATGAGGCCGCCTGTCCAAGACTTTCCGCTTCCTGTAATTCCTGTCAAAAATATCTTCTCACGGACGAAATCAAGAGGAAAATGTAAATCAGCAGGTTGCCCTAATGATGTTGAGGCTAAAACGATTTCATCAGCCTTTGCGGGCGATGAAGATTCGGAATCCCATGAGTCCATAAGAATGATTTGTCCTTCCCGCTATCTAAATAATCATATTCGGGGACAAGGTTTAAGAGTAGTATTTATGCCCGCATTGACTTGAGCCATTTGCACTAATGCGCCCCCAAATTCTTTCATGTTGCCATCCTCTCCCGCTACAAGAGCGAAGTCAAGACAACAACCATCCATTTCACGACCATAGAATTTAGATATTGCCCCACGCATGACTTCTAATGTAAGGTCTAATTCCGCTTGGTCATCTGCTGAACCTATTACTACATAGAAAAGCGGCCCCATTTTGCGTATTCCTTCATCATTGAATTCTGTATCAGTATTGAATAATTGATGAGTTGCATTTCCCCAAGAAACCCCTCCATCAACAGTTTTTAATACACCATCCATAATCACAACGGTTACACTTTGGTCAAATTCATAATCCCTTAAATCTTTTCCTACTTGGTTTAACCCTGCATAAATACTTGTCCCACCATCAGGTATAAATGGACATTCACTCGCAGGTGTGAGGTCAAGGAAGTAATCTATTGCTCTTTCATGTTCGTGTGATGGGCCGTCCCATACTTTGAAACCTTTACTATTGAAACCCCATACGGCGAAGGAATCTTTTGCTAATCCGGCTTGTGCAATCATCATCGCTGTGCATATTTGAGCAAGATGATAACCTGCAAGGGGGAATCCTGTTGGAGAAACCCCATAATAAGTGTCATCATCCATTGAACCGGAACAATCCACAAGAATGTTAAGATGAGTCGCCAACCCTTCTTTCCCTTCCACCGTAGGTCGCATGACTCTTTGTAATGTCTGTCCGATGATTGGGTCGGGAACGGCTGATGTATAAACCAATTCGGAAATCGGGTCTGTAAGAACATCCCAATCCTTCATTCCTGTCGGTTGTTGAGGGTATCGTTTTGAAGGTGGACTACGCAGAAGGAGAGGTGCGAGTTCTTCATACATAGCCCTCAATGGATTAGGCATTTCTTGTCTTTGTTGTGGGTTAATGACATATTCTGCCGATTGGAAAAACACAAATGGGTTTTCATCATACGCTTCACCTGTTCCAAATGCACTCATAATATCACCCAATCCTAATAGTTAAGTCGGGATTCTCCAACATCTTTCTTCCATCATGGTCTTGTGAGGCTACAATACCCCACGCCGTTTTGACAGGTTCACCCTTTGTATTCTCCACAGGATAATTCTTTTCAAATTCAATTTCAGCATCAAGAACATTTTGTGGGAAATCGTTAATTGATTTTCCATTTTCATCACATTGTTGTCGGGCTTCCCTATATGGAATAATACCACCTGCCTCCACAATGTTTTTACAAGTTTTACATTCAAATACTTCGTAAATCAATCCCATTTCCTCATCAATGTTTTCAGCAATTCCTACTACGGTGTGATAACAAGGAGGGGCGATAGCATAATTATTCAATGTTTGATTACACTTTATCCAATCCATGACAAAATGTGTGTCGGGGTTCGGGCCAAGATATTCTGTATAGTGTGTATTGGGTATGGCTTCGGGAGAATATGAAGGAATTTTTGACCAACGAGGATATTCTCGGCTTTTTGTAAGAGTTGCGCCATCTTTGCGGAAAGATTTACAAGGTGGTGAATCATCAATCCACTTTGATAAGTCATTGTCATAATATGCTTTTCTTGACCTACCTTCACAAACAACGAAAGTGAATCCCTTATTTGTTTCCCCATCTGTTCCCTTTGTTAAATCTTTTAATAATTCCTCTTGTTCCTCTCGCATTTTTTCATTTGCTTTATCAATTGCGTCTGTTTCAGCCACACCTGCGCCCACATCATTTGGACAAGGTGTGGAGGATGATGCTAATAGAGAGGGCTTCGCTTCATTAGGAATAGGATTAAGATTCATTACTTGAGGAAGTGGCAAAATCAATTTGAAACTATCTGCTACGGGGGATTCTAAATATAATGTATAAACAGGCTTTCCTTTGAATGTGCCTCCTACCGAAGTAGCCGCTTCTAATGGTTGAGGATTCATAATTTTCATAGGATGGGGTTTGTAATACTGATTTTGAACTTCTTGAAGGGGTGGGAAATCCGTTGCTTGACACTTGGGACACGCCTCAATTGGTTCGCCATAATTATCTAATTGCTCTAACTTTCCGGGGTGATAATTTACTCCATTAGCATTTCGCTTTCCCATAAAACATTGAACCATATTTTGTTTTGAAATAGCATAATTTAATTCCGATACCGGATAATTTCTTTCCACAGAAAAACCTGTATTAAAATGTGTATATGTAAATTCAACATAGGGAAGATATTTCTTAATGTCCGACCAATCTTTCACGACTTTTCCATCGGGAATCATTCTATGATTGAATCTATATCCCGATATGTCGCCCACCAATGACCTGTCCCTCCTATCATTAGGGTTTGTGACTTGTCTATTTGCATCAATAGACCCTTGCATATTATCTTTTTCTTGAGGGTGGTTTTGGTCAGCCGTATATTCACGGATAAAATGATTTGCATACGATTCTTCCCCACAACCTACTTTGACTACACCGGAATTACCACACGATTTACAAGAATTATGGTGTCCACCGACTGAAATATGACATTTTTCACAAGTAGTCACATTATTACAACGATAACGCACTACAAAGTGATACCTGCCTTTTTCATTATCCAATCCAAAATCCCATTTAGTCAAGCGAACAGAAGAAAGCCATTCATTAAGTGATGAATAATGTCCGGCATCAACCGTTTCCCACATCCAAATTGCATCTCTTCTTTGACATGAAGGGCAGACATGAATGCCCGATGATGCAGTTTCCGAAATAATAACTTGTTGATAACCTTTTACAAATTTTCGCATTTTATTAACGATATTGACGATATTTCCTTTGTAGTGAGCCACTTGACGGTCTTTATCATTAGATTCAATTTTAGACGGTGAATTAGGTGGAGGGATAAACATTAAATTGAAGATATTTTTCATCAATTCTTGACCCTTAGCAGAATTAAATGGATTGTCGGAATATCCCATACTTACTTCCCCCTCATTACTGCATCCATATCATCGGCTATATCTTCTAAAAATTGTTCTCCCGCCTCACGGTTTAATTTTTTACCACCATATTTGACAAGACTTGAATAAGCCATAGCCCACTCAAAGGCAAACATTTGAATGAGAAGATAGACCCATGTTCCTCTTGATTCTGCGGAGGCAACCATTTTCGCTCTTGGCACATAATCCCACCAATTATCCCATGTATTTTTCGCTTCGTTTCCACATTGAGGGCAACAGGTTTGGCAATATCGTGCCGACACCCAAGTTCCGTCAATCTTGAATTCCGAAATAGGTTCAAAATCTTTAGAATCTATTCTTCCATCATAGGTTTTAGTGGCTTGGACTGTATATCGCTTACCCTTTTTCAAACCGGCCTCATCTTTGAGCATTATGACCTTCCTCCAATTGTCGCCCATGTTAGACGATACACAATAATTGATTGGTGGGTAATACTGTGAACCCCTCCCATGCCCAATATGTTTTTGATAAAATGGTGTCATCGCCGTAGCCTCATATTTGTTTCCTGTGGCGGGGTTATCATATTGACCGTGTAATCCGCCCTGTGGTTGATAACGATTATCGGAAACCTTTTTATCTTTCAATAATTGTCGGTGTGCTTTGAAACCTTCTTTTGAAGAACACTCTCGGACAAATTGACTTGCTTTCCAACCCTCAACCATTTGTTTTTTGATACCCTCTTTGTGAGCATCCTGTAATACCCCTGTTGCTGTAATAACTGTCCAATTTACAACAATATCGGAAACACAATTCATCCATTTGTTTTTTTGATATGCTTCAACGGGTAATTCTTTCATCCCTTCTATCCAATATATTGCATCTTTTCCGGGATGGGCAATAATATGTCCAAATTCGTGTCCTAAAACGAAGAAAGAAGCCGAATCACGGAATTGTGGTGGGACTTTATGGTAATTATCCAACAAACATAGCATCATTTGGTCTTTTCCTACCTCAATAAATTGACTCCCTGTTCTTGCACCGTGCATGGCTGTCCCAAATTTCAAAGGAATCATTTCTTCACCATATAATTGTTGAAGTGTCCGATACGCAGACCTCATGTTTTGAGGGGCGTGGCTTTCGGAAAGAATATCTGCCATAAGTAAGAATACCCCTAACGACTATATGAGTGTTTGTATCAAAGTGTTTCACTCCCAATAGCCTTTAAGCCTAATTGAGTAAAATGTTTGTAATCTCTCATTGTTAGATTTCCAATGTCTTGATACTGATATTTTGCCCATTGTGTATTTGTTCCCGAATAGCGAACCTTATTGTATGTTTCATCCTCAAGGAACGGTAAAACCTCCCATTGTGTAGGGTTTCCATCTGCATCCAATAACATAGAACCGTCTGTTTGACGGGTCGGGCGCATACAAGCCGATGTAATCCCTGCAAATAGTCCAACGACACACCTTCCACCTTCTGTTTTATTATCTCCTTGTATAACTCGCATACTTAGCCATAATCGTAAATCATCTTCTCCGTCCACAATAACTTCCCTTCCATCTGTTAATTTAACCTTCATTGATTCTTCAACTCCTGTATCAACATGATTTAATCGGAAACAAGCATTGAATCCCGACCTCATAATTCCATCAGTTTCAGTTTGCTTGCTTGCTGTCTTGGATAACCATTCATTGAGAATAAATTCGGATTTAGAAGCATATTCGTCTAAATCGTTATAATTTTCGGTAATTCCGCTTACGCTTGTTTTCACTTCTCCAATTTGCACACCATCAATGGTGTATTGAGAAAAACTATTAAACAAATTTTGCATCCGTGAATTGAATTTTTCATTTACTACTGCATCCCCTTGTGCGGGAATTGTAAATTGAGCCATAAGAGATATATTTTGTTGAGATTCAAATTCCGCACCATTTACATCAAGGAAGTTAGCCGTATTTCCTAATGTTGCTTGTTCCATTCTGTTAGAACCTTTGGTTATCATGTCACCCCACGCACCCATAGCATCACCATAACAACGCCACTTGAAAGAAGTAGCACTTGGGCCACCTATGGTTCCATCAAAGTCTGCATAGGTATCTCCACCTAATTGATATTCTGCACCCTCTATCGGTGCAATTGCCATGAAATTCGCCGTTAGTATCTCTTTGGTTGTCGCATTTAGGGTGTTACCACACATAGAATCAATCTTAGAATCCACAAGTGAAAGTAATTTTGTCCTATCATCGGAGAATAGTAATGGGTCGCCCGCAATTTCTCCACGAATCTTAAAGTATTGGGAAGCAGAAGTGTTAGCGAGTAATTGGGCTTTTTGAATTTTTTCCGGTGTTTTCTTTTCTCCTTGCCCACCTGTGAGTGATGCAGGGCGAGATATTTTTTCAACATATTTACTATATCGGGATTTGTATTCGGATTTCTTTCGCTCATTATCAACAATCATTGTAGCAATAGCCCAATGAACGGGTGTAATTCCTGTCCCTTTGTTCTTTCTTACTTTGCTTTTAATGTCAATAATGACGCTTTTCTCATACTTCCAAAAGGCATCGGTTGAACCCATGTTGGTGCTACAAGTTTGTAAAAATGAATCCCACAAATCAAAGAGAGTAAGATGTGATTTATTCCCCATTCCCGATTCAGTATCTCGGAGAACATATCCATTGAGAATCATTTCACGAATAAAAACTTGCTCGTTTGGGACTCTCATAGCATCTCGGACAATTCCAATATCTCTTCCTTTAGGGTCTTCTCCTTCTCTTGCAGGGCCAAGTCTGTGTCCTACACAATAAGGAAGTGCATCAATAACTTCTTGACGGGTTACATGGTCTTTTCCACGAAGGAAAGCCAACGCTCTTGTCATCTTGATTAGAGAATTACTCATACGATAACCGAGCATACGAGTGATAAGAACCGGGCCTTGAAAATTACCTTTGCCGTCCCCGAAAGGGTTAATCCATTCGGGATGTTGGGCTTCATATTGTGAATTAGTAGTAGTGGAAATGTCTGCAAGCGGTGAAGCGAAAACATCGTGGTCTGTCAAGAATTTATGCTCTTGTCCATAAATTTTATCCTTCTCTCCTTGAATCATATATCGTTGTGAGAACAATGTGTAAAGAAGTGAAATATCAAGAAGTGCGCCTGTTGCCTCTTCTTCTGCCCCCGATGCACTAAATGGAATGTTAGTTACAGTCCCCCATACTTCGTTTAATTCTTGGAATCTCATAGGCTTAATGTAATCTGTTGTCCCTTTATTGACTAACATTCTCTTAACAAGCATAATTTCGGGGCGTGAGCCTGTGGAATCTTTACGATTATATCTTTCACTTAATTGATTGAATAGACCACCTGCACTCAATGTTCCGAAATACAATTCCATGTCAATTCTGTCCACGAAAGCCAAATCGTTTCCTTTTTGGTGAGGGTTGGTGTCCATCCATGCAACGAAAGATGGTGATTTGAAGGTTTTACCCCTATATTCCACCGTTTGTTCTGCAATAAGTCCAAGAATAGCGTCTTCAACACCGGAACCGCTACGATTCGCTTCATTGAAGAATTTAATAGGTTGGGTCACAATAGGTCTTGGAGTTGGGTCAAATTGATAAGCGGAAACTTCTCTTTCTTCTCCGCCGACCCTTTGCTTGTCTGTTATTTGACGAATTTCAATACCATAGAGAATTTCTTCTGCTCTCTTATCATAATCTATCTTAGCAATACCACATTCGTTTAACATTTCTTCCACAATTTGCGGCAATCCGTTCTCTTTATCATCAATGCGGCTATCATAGAAATGTTCCAAAAGGAATTCACGGAATGTATAACCTTCATTCGCCCCCGAATCATTGTATAGTGGAGATTTTAGATAAATAGCATTTCCACCCTTGTCTGTAATGGATTGAGGCAACCCTTTTGTTCCAAATAATTTCTTCAAATCGGAAATCTTGACAGGTGATGCCTTAATTAGAATAGTATTCAACCCCTTGTTATCACGAATCGGAGAGGCTAACAATAATTCAGCAAATTTATCGGAGGACATCGGAAGTTTTTGGTAATGAGAATCCGATATTCTTTGAAGGAAACGGAAATCGTAAAGATACGCACCCGATTTATCCGATATTTGTTTCCATTCATTAAATCGCCATGAATTCCATTCACTATGGACAGTTTGATATTTTTTATCTCCATAATTTACATCATAAGATTGTCCCGCAGGGAATAGTATGTATTCGTGAGATTGTCCCATTATAACAGGATTTTGTGCAAGGTATCTGCGACCTACATTGAAACCATAAGAATTAGCCAAAAGACTTGCCGCCGAATTGATAACTGTTGTTTTTCCTGTTCCGGGAATTCCTGTAAGTCGGCAAGTTGAGTCCTTCATCAACCATGCGGCGAAGAAGGCTTCTAATTGGTTAGGGTCATCAAAACCGAATACTCTTGAAAGTGCCGCACTATGCTTTCGCACGGCTCTTAATTGTTCAACCGTAGTTTCCCTACTGTCCTTTTGGCTAAATTCTTGAACGAAAGATGAAAATTGCTTATACACGACCTCACCCATATTTTGTGCAGTATATGGTGTGTAATTACCTTGTTCTCCGACAGGGCCAAAATTAGAACCGGAAAGTATATTAGAGATTTCCATTTCATCTCCGTTGTTGCCTATGAGTTTTACAGGGCCACTCGTCCCCCTTATAACCTTAAATGTATTCATATCAAGGTCTGCTATTTTTACAGAATCTCTAATACCTAATTGATTCAATACTTCAACAGTTTTACCTCCAATTAAACCGATAAGCGGGTCATCATCCGTAGGTGGTGGGAGTGTATCTGCGGAGTCGGAAGGTGAACCTCCGGTTCCGGCGGGCAATTTGTCCCCATCGGCAGGTAAAACGGATTTTTTCTGTTCATCTTTTTTCGGTAAAAGAGTATCCATACCGATTTTCTTCCATTTTCGCCCGTCCACAGCATAAATCATTGATTTAGGAACGCTAACCACCTTTAGGTCGCCATCTGCATCGTAAGATAATTCAACCTTTACAGACGCAGTTTTACCTCTTTTTCCACTTCGGACTCGTCTAACGAATATCCATTTCCCCTCTTCTTGACCGCCATGTTTTTCATATTCGTCAATAAATTCATGCAAAAATTCTTCTGCATCTGTGCTATCAGCAAACACCTCCGCCCCCTCCCTGTCACCATTGTTGAGTAGTTCTATGATTCTTTCCACAGTAGGATTTTCGGGGTCAGCAGAAATTTTGGTAGTCAATTCAAAGGTCTTAACTTTCTTTGGGGATGAGGGAGTAATTCTTGTAAGACTCGTAGCACCTTGCTTCTTAGAAACCCAATCGCTCATAGAGCCTGTCATTTCATCTAATTCATCAAAATTACTCATGTTTATGCCTCCTTTAATGGAATAGTAATCAATTTTGCCCCTTCATCTGTTGGAACTATAATTTTCATACCATTTGGATTTCTTGTGCGCCATGCAATTGCAGAAGTTATACTATCTCCTTCACTATCTGTAAGTGTCAATTTGGAATCTATGTTGTTAGAAATGCGGTTAATAACTTCTTTTGTATGCGACTCTTTCCATGAACCTTCTGCAACAATTAGACCTTCCACACGACCTTGTAATTCTTGGCCTGTTTCTTTGTCAGTAGCGGTGAACATTCCGGTTTCAGCATCGGGGAAGATACAAAATGAACCATCATGGAATTCTAATTTGACTTGTTGAACACTCGTTCCACTAATAACAGGCTTAATTGATTTCAAAACACGGCCTTCGGGGGACTCTAAACCACAAGCGGCCTCCGTGCCTGTATCACTTGTTCCCATAGGGGCAAGACCCGCCTCATCACCGGGAAATTGTAAGGTGGTCATATACATTGAATTATCCTGTGGGTCAAACCCTGTGTAATTATTGGTTCTCAATGATGTGTTTTCAATAACACAATTAAAACGAATAAACGAATTCTTGGTGTCCATTGGTTTCATACTATCAAAATCAAACGAAGGCGAGCGCAAGAATTCCTTATCTAAAGTGGAATCAAAAGTAAAAGATTGTGGCGAAAGATATACGGTTGCGCTATTAGCATTCCACACATATATTCCCTCCCCATCATTATTCATATCCTTGATTAAAGGCATAAGGAGATTGCGAGCATCTTCAAGTGCAGTAGCATACAATTGAATGGTCTTTTGATTATAAGGTGCTACACTAACTAATAGGGGAGGGAAGTTGCTAACGGTATTGTCAAACATGAATCCTTGCGACCCTTTAGTATCGGCTTTATCATAACGGAATGTTTTATTCTTGATTTTTATTACACCTTCGGAAAGAATGATTTTTACATCATTGGATTTCTTGTTAATAATAATCGCATCCACTAAAATGCTTGGTGCAACCATCTCATAAGAGGGTGCATCAGGGCCAAAGTAAAATGAATATGTGGGTGTTTCACCTATGGTGAATTTGAAATATGTATTAGGGGTTCTTTGTTTCTTTACTTGTCCATTCCCACCCTGTTCTTCAAAAGAAGTGTGACTATCAAGAGATACAAATATAGTGAATCCGTCTGTTTCCACAGCGATTCTGTGGGTTTCATACTTTTTCTTAAATTCTCTATTACTTTTATTAGCGGGCAAATCCAAGCCCTTTGAAATCGGCTTCATGGCAGAATAAATTTCACCTGCGCCAAATGAACTCGGTAGTCCTTCCAAGTCTGCAAATACGCTTGCTTTGGTAGCCATGTCTTGATATGGATTAACCGACTATCTAATACCTGTCTTGATAAAAGCGGCTATCTTATCCTGTTTTTTAGATATTCCGGCCTTCTTCTCGTAAAAATCGGATTATATCTGCCCTACCGAAAGCATATACTCGCTCAAACCATGACAAATTAGCATCCATAAAATTGCTAAGGAGTTCTATTTCGGGAAATTTAATACCGTAGGGGCGCAATTCGTCCACAAATTCTCCCATCGTCCCATTAGCCCATACTTGAAGCCCTTTATCGGAGAGTGAAAAAATGAAGTCCTCATCCCACAACATATCCTTTACAAGTGCGATGTCCGAATTAGTCGTATCGCCTTTCGGAATATAGCCCGGATTGAGAGCGATGAATCGTTGCATCACATCAATGTGAGAAGGTAAGTGAACATTCCGACACCACCGAAGCCAATGAGCCACCATCTCCGACATATAACGCCGCCAAACGAGGTTCGGCAAGGTCAATCCTCCGTATCATTCCTTGACTCGTTTTCTTGCTTTTGAAGTATTTCCACTTCTTCAATATCATACAAGTCAAAACTTGGTAAGTCAAAATCTTGAATATGAAGTGGGTCATACTCTTCTGCGGCTTCGGGAACTTCTAATTCTTCGTAATCAATTGGGGTATCTTCGGGAATAAATTCCAATACATCAATAGGTTCAGTCACCCATTCTTCCTGTGCTTCCCTGTTAATCTTGCGTTGTGAATCTCCTTCCATAATTTCATTCATGGATAATCCTTGACTTGCGGCCAAATCGGTCACATCAACGATAGCAAATGCGTTTTCATTCATCCCTGCTACTTCTGTAAATGTGTGGGCTATTCCTGCATCACCACCACCAAGTTCCATATTTTGATAATCTGTTCGGACATTCATATCAAGATTGCCTAATCCTTTTGACTTATTTACTTGCTGACGAACTGCAACACCTTCTTGTTTTGCCCATTGTTCCACAGCATTTTGTTGAGCATCAAGGGCGTGGGTTAAATCGTTATTTACAATATCATATTCCTTTTGAGGGGGTTGCATTGACCCTTCCGTAGCAAAAAAATTTCCCCAATCTTTTGAATTAAATGAATTCAAATCCAACGGTGCAGGTTGAGGTTCGGAAGGGATTTCAACAGGTTCTTCAATTACTGATTCTCCTATGGTAAATAATTCATCTTCGTCATCAAATAAGGAAGCATCAGCAACACCTTGAGCCTCTTTAATCTGTTCAAGGAATGCAAGGTCTGTTGATTCTAATTCTGCTCTCCTTCCCGATATGAATTCTGCCGCACCTTTGATAACAGGGGCTACATCACGGATAACTTCAAATGCGTTAGTGGCTGATTCAACCTTCGGAGAATCCGTAAGGGTTTCGCCCACACCATATTTATCAAGAAGAGATAAAAGAGGAACAAGCATTTTCTCGGCCATTTCGGGGTCAAGATTCAATTTTCGGGCAAATTCCCCAATATCTTCACCGCCTGTTATCAATTCCACGATATTTTTACCCTTTTTCTTTTCTTTCTTTTCTTCTTTCGGAATGATTCGTTCCTTTTGAATTAAATCGGAATAATCGGAACGGGCATCGGGTCGGAAATGGTCTTCAAAAGACCTTGAGCGATACTCGCCATCGTAATCTTCTTCCATATTATTCACTTGTTGTCCCTTGTATCTAATCGTTCTCTCAACTCGCCAATCCATTTTGTATGAAATTCAATATCTTTCTTGTCAATCTCCAAATCTTGTAGTCCTTGAACACACTCTTCCACCAATTGAGCATATCTCATTACAGTCAAACGATGCGCTATTGTGTTAGAACTACCTGCGGATTTAACGAAATCACAGAAATGACTCGTAATCCTTCGTAAATCTCTTTCCCTTTTCTTCGGAGATGCACCCAAAACCTCAAATAAAAATCTATGAGAAAGTAATTTTTCCATATCCCCATGTGAATACTTATCTATGGCCTTGAAAAGACTTTTATACGACCTTTCTAATCTCTTTGTGGGTGCAATTTCCATTCTGCCTATCAATGAATTGAATTGGTCGTGAGCAAGAGTATCTTTTGTCGTGGAAAGAAGTGTCCGATAAGAGGCAAGTAAATTACTGTCTATTTCCATACTATCACTTCAATAATGTGGGCCGTGATTCCCATTGAAGTTAGAGAGGAAGGAAGCATCCAAATTCAATCGGTTATCAAAGGCTTTTACGGCTTGTTCTGCTTTCTTTTCTTTTACTCGTTCTTCGGATTCCTTTTTTAATGTCTTTTCGGTTTCTGCAAGTGAGGTTTCAAGTGCGCCAAATCGTTCTTCCATATCAGTTAATTGTTTGCGATAATAGGTTGCGGTAGCGGCAACTCCGCCAAGACCACCCACGACAAGACCTGCGGCAAAGCCTGTTCCGCCCGATAGCAAACCCCCCTTTGTTTCACTTTCCTTAGTGGCTACTGCTTCGGAATATCCTTCGGACGACATACCTCTTTTCTTGACTTCATTGAGAAGGGATTTAATGTCCTTTGTAAATGTTTCAAATTCTTCTGCACCCGATACTTTCTTATTAGCAACCTGTTCAAAGACACCCCATAATTCCTCATCCGATAAATCCGATGTTCCCATATTTTTCTTGACAGCGATGTTTGTTTCACCTGCGAACTCTTCTGCGGCAAATACTAATAATTCGGACATATTCGGACTATTTCTCCCATTATGCACCGGGCGTGGGCCTGTTTCCACAATATATTCATTGACCTTTCTCATACCACGAATACCCTTTCCACGCTCAAATAAAAGATATTTTCCTTCGCCGTTGCCTTCACAAGTTTGATAAAAAGTATTCAAATCGGGACATTTATCCCATTCAGCAACATTAGTCGTTCCCGACTTAGCCGAACCCTTACGATAGCAACGGACAAAGAACATAGATATTCATTGACGGTCTTGTTATCTAAAGCATCGGGCAATTTCAAGACCATACAGAAGAAATCGCTTCATACACATTATCTAAATTATCGGGATTCAATTCTTCAAGAGCAGTAATAGTAGCGGCGATTTGAGCCATTTTTAATTTAAGAACCTTTTCGGGTAATTTCCATGAATCTGCTTTTGTGGGTAAATCTTTATTACGAGAATTTTTAAGGTATCTGTCCCATCCGAGCAAATCAAGCCGCCATTTTTTACCGGCTCTCCTTTCATTAGATTGTGCGTGGCCGAACATAGGTCGGTTTCTAAGGATTCCTACTACTTCACGGCTTGTGTATCTGCGTGGGTAGTTAGAAACCACATATTCGGAAATTTGTGTTGAGAACCCGTAGCCATTATGGTCAAGCATATAATCCACAATGATAAACACCAATGTTTCGGTCATATCAAGAGGACGAGATGCGGTCAATTGACTCGCCTCATTCTTCTTCGTTTTTTTCATCCAATTCAGCCGTCCTTGCGTCTGCTTCTGCACGAATAGCCGCCGCCTTTTCACGATGTTGTGTTTCTTGCTCGGTTTCTTCGGGAAGACCGAGTGCATCACGAACCATTATATCCATTTTTGCTTGAAATTTATCCTTAGCATCTTGTTTTTCCATTCCATCTTCTTTAATCCATTTCTTAATAAGAGAAACACGATTTTCTTCAAATTCAAGAACCTTTAACATCATCTTGATTTCTTCGGAAGGTGCAGGGGCTTCTAACGGAGGATTTTCAAATAATTCTTCAACCTCCACAGACAATGCTTCGGGACTTAGTGAGGGTGCAGGGATAAATTCTTCAAGGTCGTCATCAGCATAAGTGTGCTGTCCACCAACCTTACCAATATATGCTTCCGCATCGGCTCTCGTTACATAAATTCCAAGTCGGGGCCAATATCGCATATTTTCCATTTGTGCCATGAATACCCTATGTGGGTTTCTTGTATCTATATCTTGGGAATAGAATAGACCTTTTTATTTTCCATCATAGCCTTCACTACCTTCATTCCATCAAGCGTTTCACCCTCGCCCTCAATCATCCAAACAGTATTTTCTTGCATGGCTTGAAATTCAAGAATCTTAGCAAATTCTCTTTGCTCTAATTCACTCAACATATTTTATCCACTCTCCCGCTTTCTTCCCTTTTTTCCATTCCCACAATTGGGCCGTAGGCAACCCTGTTCCCACTCTCGCTTCATCATGGGCTAATCGGTATTTATCTTCTAATCCAAATGCAACCATCTCCCTACGATATTCCAACGCATCCTCATCTTCTATCTCAATAGGTGCAGGGGTTGAATTTTTGGGGGAAATTATGGCGTGTATTCCTGTCCCACTCGCAGAAATACGATAATAGATTGTATTATTCGGAAAATCTTGAGATAACTTGGCTAACCCCTTTTGAACCATAATGTCTTCAAGACCCACCGAATCCCAATCAAAAGTTAATCGCATCATTCTTCTTCTTTGTCGGAGGGACTATTTGAATAGTGCGCTATCAATAATTCTTGGATTGAACCATTCCATCGCCAAAGAACCCATCGGGCAAAGTAAATTATAGCCGTTGATTCAATTACGAATACAATTGTGAGAATGGAAAGCCATATCATCCAAAAATCCATAAATTAAACCATCCCCTTAGAACCCCAAACAAGGGTTGATAATTTTTCAAGAGCAAGTAATCCCATCGGTTCAAAGGGAACAAGAGTGATTCCAACCAATCTAACTTGATGTTCGGAAGCAAGAGAACGATAACGAGTAAGGTAAGGCTGTTGTATAGTATATCTCCGATAAGTCATGGCGGCGGCAGGATTGTCTTCCGCCGTATTCCATACATCTTCTCCAAAATCGGGGATGATGTTATTTACAAGAATATGTTTGATAGGTAATTGAATAGCATTTAAGAATTTAATTGTCCGAGCGCACTCTTGATAACCTGCTTCCGAAGGAATAGAAACGAGATTGATAGAACAATCATCCTCCCTAAGCAATTTCTTGAAAATCTCTATCCTTTCGCAAATATCTTCTAATTCTTTCACAATTTTAGCGGTTTCGGATTTCTTGCGGAAAATAAAACCTTTGATATTCTCAATCTTCGCTTTCATCCGAAGGACTCGGAGAATGAAGGCACGAATGGTATCGGGGGCAGTAAGCATTTTCAAAGTATGACCTGTTGGTGCAGTATCAAAAACGATTACATCATAACTTGTATCATTCATAAGATTATAAATCATTTCCATACCAAAATACTCTTCCATACCCGGAAATCCGGCCATATCGCTTAAAATTTCGGAATCAAATCCGGGAATGTTAGCCGTAAGACTCTTCATCCCTTCATTGGTTCTTTCAAGGAATTCTTTTGCTTGCTTTTCAGCATTTATATTCATAGCCCAAAGGTTCTCTTCTATCTTAGTTGGAGAAAACCCTACCTTTTGAAGAATTACATCATCGGTTGAATGAGCAGGGTCAGATGAAACAAGAATTGTGTTTTTACCTTGTTTAGCATGATATACGGCTGTTGTAGCCGCCATTGTGGATTTTCCTACACCACCCTTCCCCGTAAATAGGATTAGCATAGATTACCTATGCGGGTAATGGCTATCTAATTCTTCCGTTTAGGAGGAAATGTCCATTTATTCTCCCATTCTATTTTTAATTGCTTCTGCTTTTGCTTCCTTCTTAATCTTCTCCGAATCGCTTGGACACCTAATCTCATTACGACTAAAATAAAGAACCACCACATACATTCCGCAAAAATTATGTATGGAAGGTATTCACCATTGGAATCTTTGATACAATTCCATGAGTCTTCAAATGTTTTTTCGGCACATAAGTCCATAATCATTCCCACACAGAAATAAATTCCGATTCAAATGGCGTATCTTCATTCATTATTACATATCCTGTAATGACTACTTTAACGGGGTCTATTGGCTCTCCTACGAGATTATGTAATGCAGAACAGGATGCCATAAATTTCAAAGGATAATCGGCTCTCGGTTCCATTTCAGTAATTTGCATAATGAATCCATGTCTGCCAATCGGCCCATCATATACCGTTTCCTTCCCAAAGTGAACGGATATTGAACAAAGGTGCGAAAGTGGACTTGCACTTGCGTTGATTTCAATGTCTTTCAAAATAAAATCCGGCGGCAACGGTATCTCTATCGGTTTGCAGATGCTATCTAAACACATCGGCAATTCGTATTCGGTTTTAATTTCACACCGCATTTATACTACTATGTGCCTTCCCGTTATCTAAAATAATCCATAAAATGCTCACAAAAAGTCCTAAAACCGGAAATATGGCTCAGGGTTCGTTATATGACGGCCCCGATGCGCTAATCCATATCATCCCAATAAAGCGAAAGCCGCTACTGCCGCAATCCCACCATAAAGAAGCCAATTTGTTCCCGCTTCTTCGGTTTCTGCACCATATCCTGTGACGACTACTCCACCCATGCCGCCGGTAGGGGATGAATTAGGGGATGAAGGGCCAACAGGGACACGAACAAGGGTCTGTGAAAGTAGTCCCGATGTGTATTTGGGATTCGCCGTCATAGTCCCATCGGGATTATTGGTTAAATCCCACCCATTTTCCCAAGCGGCAAGAGTTTGAGTGGTTGCGCCATCCATAGATTGCCACATTTCGCCACTTGAAATGAAAGAAGGTGTTGAACCCGAATGATTGATTGTGAAATTAGAACCCAAGCCCTTCCAAAAACCACTACGATTTTCAAAATCCTCAAACATAATAATACTTTGATGTTCTTACTATCTAAAATCAATTCTCAAATACTTCATCATAATAATTCTTAGAGAAGGGTGCATATCCGCCTTTTCGTTGTTTTTCAATAGCCTGTTCTTCGGGCGTAGGTGGGCGGGATTGAGGAAGATATTCTTTCATAAATTCTTGAACCTCTTTATCTTCAAAATCGGGTGTTAATACTTCGGATAGGTCAAGACCATACGCAGAAACCTGCTTCTTCCGTTTCCTAACCCTTCCTTGACGCTCGGCATCTTGCATCATTTGACTAAACTCATCTTGTTGCTCTCGCATCCAAAGTTCTATCTCTTCTTGCTTGATATTCAAATCGCCGGAATGTATAATCTTTCTCTTGAACCATTCCACAGCCTCAATTGATACTTTCATGCCCCTTTCACGAAGTTTTGTCGCAATTACGGCATCTGCGCCATCAAAGAGGATGTAATCAACCCAAACCTTTGCTTGTCTGCCTGTCGTTCCTGTAATACGATAAAAATAAGAGGAAGCATTTAAGTAAAAATCATAAGATACTGTAACCGCATCGCAAGTATCGGATTCTGCCGTTGATGCACCGAGAATGGGTTTGATACCAAAGCGACAATTTGCATCGTCATCAAAGATACCAAAACAAACGAAACCATCAAGGGCATTTGTCATAGAATTAGGAATGTAAAGTCCGGCATTAGCCGTAGTGGATAATGGGAAATTATTGTTGTCAAAATTTGTTGTTTGGTCTAAGAACCCGACATTGTTTGCGGCTGTGGAAAAATCTGCGGAAACTGAAATTACACCTGCGCCTGTGGTATCGGAAGATATAAACAACCATTGGTCACGGTCATTATCCCAACCTGCATTGACTATTTTTCGGGTAGTGGATGTAGGAGAAACCAAATGATTTGTATTCAAATTCGCCCCTTCCGCTAAGACAATTCCTGTGAATGTAGTCGGTGCGACTCCCGAAATTGTTGCCGCCCCCGAATCAAACATAATTGCGATTGGCCCCGTTCCGGTTTTGAATCCCAAAAATCCATACCCGTTTCTTGAAATAGTCCCTTGAACAATTCCTATTCCTGTCGCTTCGGGGTCATCTGTTAATCCGTATCTTTGATAATTTGAAACATAGCCGATGTAATCTCCCGCATCATCATCCTTAATTGAAAATTCAGTAGGAGTAAATTCCCCCGATTGTGAGTCTAAAGTCCCATATTTGGCTAAATCTTCTTCGTCTATACTAAATGTTCTTTGCTGAACGGCTTTGTTATACCATTTATTCGGTAATGAAATACTTGTTGCCGTAGTAAATGCCCCTCCTTCTGTTGCATACGGGGCTACCATCCCACCCGGATAAATAGGTGAGGCATCCGTGTAATAAATCTCGGCATAATCAGTTCCGCTATGTGATACATCATTGACTCCAATAAATGTCAAGGGTGGAGTGGCGAAGGATGCCTCTTCATACGGAACTGATACTAAAGCCGCTACTGCGCCGGAGAATGTATATGAGGGAACTGCGCCTTCTCTAAACCACGATGATGTTCCCCCTGCGGTTGTTGTTAAAGAAGTGACAAGTGCAGGGTGGGTTATAAGATATGGAGGAAGGTAATCAAAGGGGGAAATCCCACTTATCATCCCGTCCCATGCGGCGGGAAATTCAAATGCACCACCAATTAACATCGGCCCTGTATCATCAATTGAACCATCATCGTTGGTATCTGCGGCTAAATCCCCTACTATGAAAAAGGTTGAACCTACATTTTCACTTACCGAAGTAGGTTGTTGTGAAGAACAAGTAATATCTAAAAATCTGCGAGGAAATTGATTCCATGCGATTAGGCTTCTATCTATGCCGAATACCGGCCCACCACTCGGATTTGTGCCATCGGGCAATTGCCCATCTAACCATTGACCATATAAATATGGAATACCTGCCATTGTTGGTTCATTCCCTGCTAATCCCTCGTCTAAATCCCTAAGATTTCCAAAACGACCTACTAAATTTGTATTATCAGCATGACCCGCTTGTGAAGCCTTCCAAGTTACCTGCATAACATTATTAGGATTGTAAATATAACTAACATAGTTTGAACCGGCAGGGGTGGGATTCTCATAATTGTCATAAGTCAATAATTCTGCTAAATATAAATTTCCTACATAATCACTTCCTGTGGGAACGCCTTCTGCCGTTGCATCAATTCTTTGAAAACCACAAGTGATAATTCTAATAGAAGGGTCACTTGACTGAACATATACATCATCAACAGATTTGTAAATATCAAGTGATTGTAACCCAACCGATGAGTCGGCGGCAATAGCGACAGCATCTCCGACAGCACCCGGATTTACTTCAATGGGCATCCTCATAGGTAAAAATCCGAAATTTTGGTCTTCGGGTATTCCTGCACTATTCATAATGTTGAATCCGTTGGGTTGGTTAATTGAATATCCTCTCATAGTCATAATGAACCCATCCCATGCGTAGCCATGCGACCCTGCACCGAATAAATCACGAATATATGCTTTGTAAGAACCTACATAGATATAGATACCATTTGCGAACAAACCATCACGAATAATATATTCTCCTGTTGGGTAAATTTGCTGACAAGTTCCACCGGATGAAAGAAATCTATCATTCCCTAATCCCCCAAACATTGTTATCCCAACAATCGGAGAAGAAATTATTGCATTACTCAAATTTTGAACATTGAGAAGATTATCAACATTAAGATTGTATGCAAGACCCATGAAATCACCATTATATTGTGTATGTCATACTCCATGTGGAAACGGGCGTTTCGGGAAATAATTCAACAGGTGTTACCATCGCATTTGCGATGTAGTAGGTAATATCCCAATCCGTGCCGGGAGGCACTTCAATATCCCAATCGGAAGCGAATGCGGGGCCAAAACTCGTTGAGATAGGGTAAGGGGCGGCGGAACCCGATAGACCCGCCCCCGGCCTTCCATCGGGGTCTGTGAAGAAGGTTGTAACCCCAATAGCGAAATTGATATATCCGGCGGGAACCCAATTATTTCCTGTCCCATAAATTCCGGGCGTTGAGCCGAAGTATTTGATGACGAGATATTCGGTGGGTTTAGTGCGTAATCGGGCTTTCAAGGTAGCATTTCCTATCCCCGATACAAAGATAGATTGAGGTTCCGTCAATGCGTCTAATCGCTTCGGAGGTAATTGGCCTAAATCTTCAACAGTCCATTGGTAGCCTTGTCTTCGCACCGACATAATTACTTATTGATGGTGTTGCTATCTAAACGATTTCATCAGCCTTCTAATTCATCAAGAATGCCGTCATTGTCGTCATCATCGTCTAAATGGTCGGCTACTCCGTCATTATCATGGTCAAATTGACCTGTTAATGAATTACCATCATTTGATTCAAAGTAGTCGGAAAGGCCATCGTTGTCATCATCGGTGTCGTAAGAATCCCACAATCCGTCATTGTCGTGGTCGTAGCGATAAGACCCCCATGCACCATCTATTTCGTCCACATCAAGAATATCATCATTGTCGTCATCGCTGTCCACAGAATCATTTAATCCGTCATTGTCGTGGTCACGGCTTGCATCGGAACCATTGGTGTAAAAATCATTCCAATTATCAATACCGTCATTATCTATATCCATATCAAACCTGTCGGGAATGCCGTCATTATCATGGTCGTAAATGTTTGTATTAGGGTCGCCATCATTGACTTCTTGCTCATCAAGGATGCCATCGCCATCATCGTCATTATCTTCCGCATCATCAATGCCGTCATTATCGTGGTCATTAGGTGAATCATCCTGTGAATCAGGAATGCCGTCATTGTCGTCATCATTGTCTAAGTCATCGGGAATGCCGTCACCGTCATTATCAGTATCGCCGTTCAAATCTTGGTTGTCCAATTGCTGACCTTGTTGAGAGTCCGATTGTTCACCCTGTTGGCCTTGCTGACCATTTTGGGTTTGACCTTGTTGCTGTTGGTTTTGACCGTTTTGATTTTGACCGTTTTGATTCTGTTGTTCCTGTTGCCCTTGTTGGCCGCCTTGTTCACCGCCTTGATTCTGTTGGCCTTGCCCATTATCTTGTTGCTGACCTTGTTGGCCTTGTTGTCCTTGCTGTCCCTGTTGTCCACTTTGGCCGCTTTGTTGTCCTTGTTGAGAGTCTTGTCCTTGTTGTCCGGCCTGTCCTTGTTGGCCTTGATTACCTTGTTGGCCTTGTTGCCCTTGTTGGCCTTGTGACTGACCCTGCCCTTGACCTTGACCTTGACCTTGACCTTGACCTTGGCCTTGAGATTGGCCTTGACCCGAACCCTGTCCCTGTCCTTGACCTTGCCCCTGTCCTTGACCCTGCCCTTGTCCTTGTCCTTGTCCTTGTCCTTGTCCTTGTCCTTGTCCTTGTCCTTGACCTTGACCTTGACCTTGCCCCTGTCCCTGTCCCTGTCCCTGTCCTTGACCTTGACCTTGACCTTGACCTTGACCCTCTCCTTCGCCTTGTCCGTTATCTTCGGACTCGCCGCCACCTTGAGTGCCGCCATCACCCGAACCTGCTTGAGATTCTTGATAGTCGGGGTCGTAAGCATCGGGAATTCCATCTCCATCGGAATCGGAGTATTCACCATCATTAGGGTCGTTAGGGAAAGCATCTGTTCCATCGGGCTTTCCATCACCATCTGTATCTGCACTATTAGGGTTTGTTCCCTTTGCATATTCTTGAGCATTAGTTAGGCCATCACCATCGGGGTCGCCATTAGCGTCACCACCATTAGTAGGATTTAGACCGTTAGCAACTTCCCAACCATCGGGTAGTCCATCATTATCGGAATCACCATTATTCATGTCTGTTCCGTGTTGCTGTTCTTCGGCATTGGTAAGTCCATCGCCATCCCAATCTGCCCCGCCATCGGAGGGGTCAAGTGGGTCGCTTCCGTCACCGCTAACGATGCCCGCAGACATAGCGAGCATAAGGGCGGTCAATATAGTAAGTATAGTTTTTTTGAATCTGTTTTCGTTTTCCATTTTAGTTCACAAGTTGGTTTATTAAGGAACCCATTGTTCCTTCTCTATGTATAATCATGGTATTCGGAACTATCTATACTTTCGTATCAATTGCTCGGTAAGAATATCACGCATCCCACTTATTTGTGAGTCCACCAAAGGTGTGAGGGATTATGGACAATACCATTCGCCATCAAATTTTGGGGGAGTTCCATTAAAGGATAACTCCGCACTTTGTTCCGTCATATTTTCTATTTCTGCAAGAATGGATTTGAACATTTTTTGCATATCTTCAAGGGCTTTTTCATCTAATTCCGCAATTAAGGACTCAATCGGAGGCAATTGGAAAGATGGAACAATCTCTCTCTTTGCTTCAAACGAAACCACTTGATTGTCAAATTCATTCTCAAAAACGCCCTCAACGACACCATCTAATGATACTGTAAAATGAACAAAAGTCATTTCTAATTGTTCTTCAAGAACTTCAATGATTTCGGGAGGTGGGAAATCAATCGGCATCATAACCCATCCTTGTTTTCTTGACTATCTATGCCTTCACACTATTAGAGAAGGGGTGATACATCTTGCGGAACATATTTTCCGCTTTCCCTATCGTAGTGCATGAGAATAAGTGATTCCACACCTGCCTCTTTAGCCGCAAGAAGCGTAGCGGTCAAACAAGGGGTTAATCCTGTGATATACAATTTTACATTCTCAAGGTGTTGCTCTAAGCAACGATGGGCTGTCCAAAAATTAGCATGGAAGTCCATTGGATTCTCCACAATTTGTGGAAAGATAAACTCCGTTAATGGTTTCCCATCATCGCTTGTAATTTCGTGGCGACCTTCGCATAGTCCAATGTGTGCATACAACATAATAATCACTCTTCCTCTTCATAGAAGCGACCACCAAAGGGGTCAAGACGAGGGTTGGGTAGCATATCCCAAGAATTAAGCATAGATTGTTCAACACCAACATTCTCAATGAATGTGGGGTCGTGTAGCATTTCGCAAGCCTTGATATAATCACCATCTGCAAGAACCGCATTGAAAATTTCTTCTTGGGTATCGTCAAATTCCACTTGATAGACGAGAGCATGACGCTGACGATTCGCACCGGCTCGCATCACTAAGAAACCTAATTGTTTTTCATTTCCCTCTAACGGAAGGAAGGATTCAATTCCATGACAGTCGGCAATTCCAATAAATGTTTTCATAATATCACTTCTCATAGACAAGGAAATTCGGTGTAGTAATCCAATTCATTCATTACTTCGTAATAGCCACAATCATTACAAATACAAATCTCTCTCAAATATCGGCCCTTAGAACCCTCTTGGACATTCTTTACTTCCATTGAAGTATGAGAGCAACAGGTTGGACACTCATTTCCTTCGGTTGAATCGCATTCGGGGCAACACTTAATTTCCGTCATAACCCATCGTAGGTGAAACAAGTATTTATACCCTTCGCTCACGGACTCGTTGCATCCACGAAGTCTGTATTCTCCCTACCTGTGGGGTCGCTAATAATTGTTTGCATCAACCCATTATAACTGTCATGTTCAACAACGGTCATATCAAAGAGGTTATAGTAGTTTCCAATTCTCGGTTGAGAGGGAGCATTTGAGGGGTGGAAAACAACAAAACAATTTCCTTGAGGGTCAATGATTTGAATACTATGTCCTTTCACCTTCCAATCGGGACGAAGAGAAAATTCTCTTGATTTCCATGTAACCCATCCTTCCACAAGCGGCATTAGATTTCCTGTGCTTCCTTGATTAGTGGATGTCTTCTTTGCGGCGTATGCTTTGCTCTTGGCATCTTTGATAGTAATACGCTGTCGCATAGAGGTAGGCGTAGCCGTAGGAGTAATTGTAGGTGTTGGTGTAGGTGTAGCGGCAACAGGTTGTGAGATTGTTGGTAAAGTAGGGGTGGATTGTCCAATTATTTGAGGGCGGAACTTCATAAGAACCTTATTCCAACCTTGTTCATTTAACAAGGCTACTTTTACCTCATCGCCGGAAATTTGGAACAATGATGTGGCGTGATTAAAACGAGCAGGGTCATTAAGACCATCCCAACCCATGAAAGCAAGGAATTCATCAACGGGTGCATCATAATATATTTTTCGCATAATAGGACGAGGCCATTGGCTAAACTGTTCACGGCGAATACGATTTACTTCGTTAGTGTATTTATTTGTGGCTTCTCGTTCTGCACGGTCTTGTGCTTCCTTCTTTTTCTTAGCATCCATCCATACAGGGAATTCAGCCCATTCGGTAGGTGTTAAAAAGACTGTTTGGAATTTGTAACTGAATGCTTTCGCAAGTTCACCTCTATTGAAATGAGAAGAATAATAACGACTTAGCGAGCCTCCGTAAATAGTCGTGATATAATCAACAAGATAATTTTCATCTTCTTTGTCAAATGAATACCATTTAGAATCGGGGTAGGTTGCACTCAAGGCATCACTACCAATCTTTTGAAATTGTTTTGTCTGTTGTCGCTTATCTGCTTTCTTTCGGCGGTCAAAATCCGCATACATGAACATTCTCCACAATTCGTTCATGTCCTTCTTTGTTTTATCGCCCACATATTTGAGGTTAATTGTGCCTTTGATACGAAGTTGTAAAACTCCATATTTTCCACTTGCTTTTAAGGTTGTAATCCAATCCATCATTCGGTTAAGGGTTCTTTGGACATATTTTGATTCAGTAGCCGGTGGGAATACCGGAACTACTGCTGTTCTCCATCCCTTACCTAAATAATTACCCTTTCGCTTTCGGACATGAACCATCTTGTCAAGGTATTCGGGATTGGGCATTGGTTGGTCTATCATTTTTACATCCCCTGTTAATGGGTCAAGTATTTCTTCTCCGGTCATTTCGTTCACTTCGGGAACTTCAATGTAAATTCTTGCCTCGTTTATTCCGTCTTCCCAATCTTCCTGCATTTGTTCAACGCTTCCTGTTCCTGTCCATGGTTGTAAATACCATCGGGCAGGTTTGTTGGGGTCTATCTCCATGTTAAACATTCTTCCTTGTAATAGACGAGTCCCTGCACCTTCAATAAAACAACCACCTGCGTAATTTTTCCTTTTGTCAATTAGGGGTGCAAGAGTTCCTTTGTTGTAAATTTGGTCGGGACTTTCCACTTCCCACAAACTTTTCTTTTGCATAGCCAACCATTCTTTTTCTCGTTGATTGTAATAGCGAACCATTCTTTCTGCATAGTCCCAAACACCCATTGTTTTGTAACCATAACCTGTCATTCCTTGTGGTGAACCGGATGCCCCGTATGCGCCAACGGACTTATCTAATTCATAAAATGCGGCGAGTCCTCTAACATCTATGCCTGTGTATCTATCAAAACATCCCGAACCAATTTGAAGAATATCGCCTTCTTTGATATTCATAACGAAAGTATTACTTTGAATACCTCCTGTCTTTTTAAGGTCTTTCTTAGCACGAATAATTTGAACAATATCTCTTGGCCTTTTATCGCCCTTTTGTGCGGGCTGACAATGATGACAATTCAAATCTGTTTTATCATTGAAATTTGCGGCCAATGCTTCTAATTGTGGCCCAATATCAATTACCCTTTGGTCATGTTCTGCTTGCGTCACAATTCCTTCATCCACGACATGAGGCATGAACGCCTTTCCACCCCCCACCTGTGTCAAATCTATGAATTTGATAAATCCAATGCGTTCAAAATCTTCACTTGCTAATTCGCCATGGGTAATTTCAATAGGAAGAACATCTCTTACCCAATTCCCATTAGAATCTATGCGAGCATCAGCAAGTCTATTTGTTTGTGCCGCAGGGATAAGATGTTTGCCAAGTGGAACAGAAATTCCGTGTTTAATTGTGTAATCAAAAGGAATCTTCGGAATTTTACTATCTGCGGCTTTTTTGACTTTCGCCATCCTACTTTCAAAGTATGGAAGACGGTTTGGTAAAATGTTGAAGGTGTTCGTGTATATCTTGCCTGTATATTTCGCCATATTTAATCACCTTTTTGTTTCAATATCCGCTTAAAAGAGGCTTCTTGTGAGCCTGTGGAAAGAGATGGACGATATTCTCCTGTCTTTCGGGAATCGGAATGTCCTTCATTGTAGGCGTAGGAATATGCGTGAGATTCTGCACCTTTGTCCACTTTTTTATGTGGTTTTTTCCCAAACACAAACCTTTTTTCATTACATCTCATACATTGATATGCACCCCCACCTGCGACTTCATCATAAGTCATAGCCCCACATTTACACCGACCCTTTTCTTCGGCGGAGTATGATTCATCAGTTTCAGCCATACATTGATAACAATAACAATTATTCCCATGCCCACCTGCCGCATCACGACAAGGCCAACAAGTCCATTGTTCATATTCTTGTGGTGTATGAGTTTTGGGTTCCAAACAATCCCTACAAATGGGGCGATTTTGATATTTCTTTACCCTAATTTCACAACATGGGCAACCTGTTGTATGTCCACAATGACGATGCCCTGCAACGGAACAAACACCGCAAATAGAAATTGAATCGGCGGAGAATGATTCTGCTTTGTAATTCTTTTGATAGCAATAACAATCATCCCCATGTTTTGTTTCAATTCCACAGATTTGTTCTTCTCCGAATTGAGAATCGGGAGGGTAATAGGTATGATACCCTCGTTTATTTTTCCCCCGACCCTTCACAATATAACTGAAAACGAACAATTCTCCCTTGTAAGGGATATGATAATAGTATGGTTGAGAGGTCATAGATAGTCCTTTCAAATTATTGTGAAGAACCGAATCAAATGGGCGTTGCCGCTTATCAAACGCTATCCCTACTTGAGAAGCGAGTCGGTATGTGCTATCATTTCTCGGCAGAACCCGTTCTTCTCTAATCTTGTAAGCATCCGAACCGGGAGTGTAAAACATATCGTATATGAATTCCATGTATTTACTTCGTTTCTCTTTCTCGGCGGCGAATGATTCTGCATTAAATGTTTCGGGAGTATTTTTATACCAAGCCTCAATATCAAATGGGGGGTAGGCATCTCTCTTTTCATATAACCAATTTACTTCGGGTCTTGTCAAATTGTCCATTTGATGTGGGAAAACACCATCTTTCCATTGGCGATGGAATAATGGATGCCGCAGATTACTCCATGCTTCGTAAATTACATCTCTCCTTAATGGCTTACTTTCTTCTGCATCGGGGTGTTCCCTAAGATAACGCTTAAAACAATTAACCAATCCATGTTTAGTATGGTCTTCAATCTTTTCACCATAGTTACAATAAGGGCAAAATGTCTTGAAATACATCGGTTCTCCATCTTCATCGGCGGCGAATGATTCTGCGCTTAACCACTTTTCATTTTCATCATTTGCACACTTATCACAAACCCTGTATAGGCCGCATGGTAATGTCCAAACATCATGATTCTTATTGAATCTAAAATTGCATCCAACGCACCTATTATTATGATACCTTTCCTCCACAATATCCATGAGTTTTGACTCATTATTCATATCAGCCATTATTTCATTTATGTCTAATACTTCATCGGCGGAGTATGATTCTGCATTCCTAACACCGAACTTATTTACAAGATAATTCCTATAACGCCTTTCTTTGATGAGTTTAATTCCTAACCCACCCACTAATAGTGCGACAACACCAATAATGCCATCTCGCCTATCCATAATCAATTCTGTGTGTTCTATCTATCTAAAGATAAGGATTTACTATTTTTCAAAATCTAAATTTTCAATTAGAAAGACTTCAAGACCCAATGTAATCGGCGGGTTTTCCACGATATTTGCAGGTGGAACATAAAACATCAATATAATTGTTGTTTAATAATAACTCAATATGCGTCCAAGGCAGGTCGCAAATAGATTTCGTAGGTGGGTCTTCCATTTGA